>Ga0233413_10000134_pt1 | contig 38318 bp, 60 predicted proteins | sample Na_anoxic_6_MG_FD_189019 | JGI IMG/M metagenome (GOLD analysis project Ga0233413, IMG submission 189019) | Seawater microbial communities from Saanich Inlet, British Columbia, Canada - Na_anoxic_6_MG | ecosystem: Environmental > Aquatic > Marine > Inlet | place: Canada: British Columbia...
TGCTGCTCTTCATGAGGGAATTCGTCAGCGTAAGTTGAAAGAGCAAGATGACAAACTAAACTATGAAACAGGAGGCAAATGAAACTATTAACACTCGAAGATTATGAATTAGCAGGTCAAACATTTTGGCCTAAGTATTGGTATATTGCCAAAGAACTTGGTGAAGGTGCTAAGACAGAAGACATTCTTAAATGCATGGAAGCAGTTGGTGGTGTTGCACTGAAATTGGCATTAGAAGAAAAGGGAGCAGGTCCATTTGGATTTAATAAAAAAGACATGGATCAATGGACTGATTGAAATAAATAGAGGCATACGCCTCTTTTTTAATGCCTTCTCTATCTGGTAATTCTACAAATGGCACTCCGAATTGGGATAAGTATGTAACTAATAATAATTATCAATCGATCAAATATACTATTGAAACTGCAGCATTACTTTTTAAAAACGTAACAAATACAAAGGAAGAACATATTTTAGAAGAATTGGCACCTGGGACAATACTGGATATAACAAGTCCGACAAAAGTTAATATAAGTGCAACAAAACCATCTGGAATTGATCGCGCAATTAGCTCAAAACCTGCCGCCAGAGTTAGGATTAATAGTACAGATGGTTATGTTCTGATTAACAAAATTAAGAAACCCACGAATGCACCAGATAAAGTTGAAAAACGAACCATTACTATGGCACAAAATACACTTACTCAATTGAAAAGAATAGCTCAAGTTGGTAATAAACCTAAGAGTGGTATTGATATTGAGGTTGAAGGATTTGGTTTGATAAACGATGTTGCTACGGTAGAAAAGATTCCAGAAAGAGTTAATAATAGAGAAGCAAAGGCGGATATTGTTCTTAAAGATTCAAAAGGTAACAGATTAATTTACATATCACATAAAGCTGCAGGTGGTGCTGGAGCCTTCCAGCAATATGGTGGAATATCTGAAACTGCTGGTACTAAGGAAATGCCTGGATTAGTTTATAACAATCCAGAAGTACAACAGTTTTTGAATAATCTGTATTCTCTTTATCAATCTTCTTTGGATGGTACTGGAAATAATTTAAATCCATTTTCAAATGGTCAGTTAACTGTAGGAAGATTATATCGACCTATAAGAGATATGACTCTCATAAATCAATCCGTTTTTGGGCCTGGATTTGGTGGACCATCAGGAATTGATAATGTTGATGTGATTGCACAGGGACCATTCATATTCAAACCATATATAAATTCTGAGGGTGACATTACATTTACTCTGAGATGGGATCATTTTGATTATCGTGGTGGTGACATTGATGATTTTAACAGTGGTCAATATCAGGCACTTTTAGTTTCAAGAAGTGCAAGTGATAGAAGAACAAAAACATCTCAGGGAGATATACCAGGAGTAAGAACTGGTATTTTTAACAGATCCTATCTATCTGGTCAGTCTGTAAACATTGATGCAATTTTATAATAAATAATATTATGAAAAACTTTCTAGCGTTTATCACAGAAACATCGAGAGCCGCTACCCAAGCAAAGGCGATGGGCTTGACAGGAGACGGTCATGGGGACTATTATGATAAGGAAGGAAACCTTATCGCTAAAACTGTGCGCGGTCAACTGAAGATCTTCCAAAAGAAAACCAAAACTCCAGATCAGGAAACTCAGAAACAACAGACTCAACAGGAACCAGATAATGCTCCACCCGTTGAGAAAACAAAAGGAGCACTCACCATAGGATTTGGACGTTTTAATCCACCTACAACTGGTCATGAAAAATTAATCAATAATATCAGGGCTACTGCTGGTCAAGGCGAATATAAAATTTACCCTTCACACAGTGAAGATCCTAAGAAAAATCCTCTGGATTCAATCACTAAAGTTGAATTCATGAAGAAGATGTTCCCTGATCATGCCAATAATATTGTGCATGATACTAAGATGAGAACCATCTTTGATGTTCTCAAGGGAGCGCACAATGATGGTCATACTGAAGTAAATATCGTTGTTGGTGCTGATCGTCAAGCAGAATTTGAGAACTTAGCTAATAAGTATAATGGTTCTTTGTATTCATTTGAGAAGATCAATGTAATTTCTGCGGGTGATCGTGATCCAGATTCTGAGGGTGTGGAGGGAATGTCTGCATCTAAAATGAGAAAAGCAGCTGCAGAAGGTGATTTTGAGACCTTTGTATCTGGTCTTCCTAAGAAATTAAAACCCAAAGATGCCGAGACAATGTTTTTGACTGTCAGGCAAAAGATGGGTATTGAAGAAGGATATGAACTTTGGCAGATTGCACCTAAGTATGATTGGAAAGGTCTGAGAGAAAACTTCGTTCTTGGAAATGTATTTAAGGTTGGTTCTTTAGTTGAGAATCTGGTAACTGGTTTTATTGGAAAAATTATTAGAAGAGGAACAAATCATATTATCTCCGTAACAAAAGAGGGATACTTATTCAAGTCTTGGATTAAAGATGTAAATGAGGTATATGAGTTTGGAACTGATTCCTATCGTGAATATGTTCAGGGAATGACTCCAAGAGAGAAAGTTCAGTCATTCATAAATAAAAGTAAGAAAAGACGTACCCGTAATTAAGGACGATGAATAGAACTTTTTTTGAAGAACTCCCCGCAAGAAAAGTAGGTGGCCCTGTAGTATCTGCTGGTGGTCCTAAAAAACCTGCTGCCAAAAGTAATACCTCTTCAGATGAAGGTGGTAATACTGAAGAAAAGTCTGCTAAAAAAGTTCGACAGGCTGTATACGATATTAGATATCGTGCTCGTAGAGAGGGTGTTGATCTAAAGGCGGCATATGGTCAGTATATGGGCAATACAACCATGACTGGCCCAGAGAAAGATTCTGTCAAGCAGAAGTTATTTGGTGAGGCATACAGTCCCATTCAAAAACAAATTATTGCAAACAAGGAAGAAACTATTAAAAAGATTAAGGGCACTTTTGAAGGACCTAATCACGATAAAAATAAGTACGGTGAACCTGTAGAAGAAGAAACCAAAGGCGAAGGTCCTAATAAGAAATTTAAGGTACGTGTAACGGATAAAACAAGTGGTAGAACTTATGTTCGTTTTGCCGATAGAGAAAAAATCGGATCACTTCGTTCCAATCCAAATATCAAATCTGTTGAAATGACAGAATATGGATCACCTTATGAAGGTGAGGCTAAGAAAGGTGAGCAAACTGCTGCTACGAAATCTGGTAAAGGTCTAGATCCAGTTGGTAAGGAAGATGGTGATGTTGATAATGATGGTGATAAGGATAAGTCAGATAAGTATCTTCTAAATCGTCGTAGTAAAGTTAGTGCGGCAATCGCTAAGAATGAAGAAGTTGAGAAAGTTGATGAAGGTTTACTTGATTTTTTAAATCCAAAGAGTCAAGAAAATGTAAGAAAAGGAACTTATCACAAAGATCCTAAACGTAAGGAGGGAACTATCTACAGCAACGTTTCAAAAAGAAATGAGATGCTGAAAAAACTTCAAAATCAATCCTATCAACCAGAAGGTGAACAGATTGATGAATTGCTAGGACCTGAAGCTGCAGGAAAAGCAGATAGGTTCATGAAGAAAGTTCAAGGTGGTATGGAGCGAATGGGTATCAAGATCAATCGTGGAGAGAAGGGCACTGCTCGTCCATCTGCTAAAACTAAAGAGACCATTCGTCAGAATAAGCAGAGTAACGAAGAGTTTACTTATAGAGAAATCTCTAAGTTTAACAACTGGAGAGAAGAATTTATATATGAAATGGGTGATGAAATTGACTCTGAAACCCAGAAGAAGGTTACTGAAAAAAAGGTTTCAAATAAAATCAAAATTAATCCTCAGCAAGGAACAGCATCCTCTTGATAAAGTTAAATTTGATATATATAATGTCTTTTAAGTGACTATCATGTTATCTTTTCTTTTACCACTAGCATCAAAAATTATCACTGATGTAGTTGTCAAAATTCCTGATAATGAAGAACTAGGTGAGAAACTAATTGACATTTGCATTGCAATTCTTGAGAAGGCAGTAACCCTCACTAAGACTGACATGGATGATAAATTACTACTTACCGTTGTTCAGGCAATTAAAACCCGCCCAGAATGATTATAAAGGAGACCCTTAAATCGGGTCTCCTTTTTTTATAAATATCTTTATACTAAAGTTTAAAGCAGGGCAAGAAACATGGCTCTTTGGAGTAATAACGACAACATCGGTGTAAGTTCAATTAATGCACTTGCCAATGTAGGCAGTGGTCTCGGCATTGTGACCGTTACTTCTGCTGGTGCTGTGACTGGTGGTATTGGTGTTTGTACTTTTACCAACCTTGAAGTTGGCAACACCATCTTACTTGGTCTAGGCCAAACTTCTGGTTTTGGAGTTATCACTTCAATCGCCAGTAGCACCAGCATGAGCATCACAACTTCTGCTGTTGATAACAGACCTTGGAATGCAAATAATGATTACGAAACTAGATATATGAAGTTCTCTACTCAGCCAGTAAGTGCTGATGAGGATCCCTCATTCGCACCATCTTCTGCTGACGACCAGCGTGGTTACAACAGCAAAATCTTTGCAATCACCGATGGTATTCTTGGTGAGAAAGGAAGCGATTATCTAGATGCTATTTCTCATGGCGGTTGGGTAGGTGTTACTACTTACACTGATAATCACGGAGAACTTCGTATCAAGACTGAGACTCTAGTTGCAATGTCTGGAATCAGCACTGGCAATAGAGATTATCCTATTAACCTTTAATTTTTAGATGAAGTTTTCTGAGTTGAACGATAAAAATTATCTTCTTTTTGCCATTAAATATTACGACAGTCCACAGGCAGTAACTGAAGATGATTTTTACGATGATTTAAAACGATTTAAGTACGTTAAAAGATTGTTTAAAAGATACGAGTCAACTGGTGTACTCAAAGTTAATTTGATACTTAACCATTTGATTATCCTCTTTAACATCTTTGGTGAAGCCGCAGTCCCTCTTCTTTTTTATAAGTTGGAACAGGAACTGTGGCCGTGCGCCAAAACTTTTTTAGTATTTTTGAATCGTTTCCCAGAATACCCAAGATCATCGTTGACTGATATACTACTAGATGATGAATGTCTAAAAATTTTAAATCAAGTATGATGGACAAGTCCAAATTAAACAGAATAATAAATATTTTTCGTGAAGAAATGTCCTTAGGTGGTGGTGGTGCCATGTACAGAGGATCTGAGAAATCAGACTCTGGATCTCCTACAGCTGGTTATGATCCTGTTCTTGAATTTGACGGCAGAAAAAAAAAGTATAAGTCTCTCAGTAAATTTTATCAGGACTCTATAAGAAATCTGAAAAATGGAAACAAACGACAAGCAGCACTACGATCAGAATAATGGCAGACATTAATTCCGCTATCCTAGAAAGATTAGAAAAGGTAGTTGATTCATTACAGGATAATTCTGTAAAGATGGGTCAACTACTTGCAGTACATAACGAAAAACTATCCACACAGAGTGAAGTCGATGGAATTCTATTTGAAAAAATAGATAGACTTCATTCAGATCTCAATAAAGAGACTGATAATATAAAGAAAGGATGTGAGAGAGACATCCGTCTAGTAGATGATAGACTCAGGATGATGGAGAAAAAGATGTGGTCCATCTTTGGTGGTCTCGCTGTGATCTCATTCCTGGTTAGTGTGCCAGGTCAAGCATTGCTTAGGTCATTGACACCTGCCGCAAATACGAGTATGATGACTGGAGAATATTTACTATCTAATGGACCTGATAGACAGCAAATTCATCGGGCTCGTATCCACAAGATTATCTAAGTTTAAAAAAGTAAAGGCAGACTTATATAATTTTCGATGTCCGATCTGTGGAGATTCTAAGAAGAATAAGAATAAAGCTAGAGCATACATTTATGCTATAAAGAATAATGCAAACTTTAAGTGCCACAACTGTGGTTCTAGTTTGTCATTCAATAATTTTCTTAAGGATCAAGATCCACAACTCCATAGACAATATAAACTAGAAAAGTTTAAGAGTGGTTTTACTGGGAAAAACTTTGTAGTTAATGAACCTGAATTTGTTTTTGAAAAACCTAAGTTTATACAGAGAATCGTTCTTCCTTTATGTAGTGAGGTAGAAAGTGCTTCAACCTATCTACGTAATCGTGGAATAGATCCTACCAAGTTTCATTTTGCGGAAGACTTTGGTCAATTTGTGCGATCGTTCAAAGGCATGGATCACCAAAACCTACGTAAAGAGCCTAGAATCGTCATCCCAATCTATTATAAAAAGAATCTAATTGGATTCCAAGGTAGGGCTTTAGATTCTAAATCTGTTAAATACATAACCATCATGCTTGAAGAGGGAGCACCGAAAATATATGGACTTGACACAATCGATCAAAAATTACCAGTCTACGTGGTCGAAGGACCCTTTGACAGCACTTTCATTAACAATAGCGTGGCTTTGTGTGGCGCTGACGGTGACTTGGGTTATCTTAAAGGAAGCGATTGCGTTTATACTTTTGATAACGAGCCCCGTAATAGCGAGATTGTTAGACGTATCGGAAGAGTTATATCTAGAGGCGAAAAAGTCGTCATCTGGCCAACAAACATAACCGAAAAAGATATAAATGATATGGTCCTTGCTGGACATAATGCTCAAGAAGTGATAGAATCAAATACCTACTCTGGATTAGAGGCAAAACTTAAGTTCAACACCTGGAAAAAGATATGAGTAACGGCATCAAGGTTAAAAAACGTAATGGATTGATTGAGCCAATCAACCTAGACAAAATGCATCTGATGGTAGATGCAGCATGTGAAGGACTTGCAGGTGTTTCTGCAAGTCAAGTAGAGATTCAATCTGGTATTCAGTTTTATGATGGAATTACTACAGCAGAAATTCAAGAGATTCTAATTCGTTCTGCTTCTGATCTGATTGATTTGGAGCATCCTAATTATCAATTTGTTGCTGCACGTCTTCTACTATTTGCTGTTCGCAAACAAATTTATGGAAAGATGAGAGATCTTCCAGATCTTTATTCTCATATTACTAATTGTTTAGAGAATGGCATCTATGATGAGGCTATCCTAGATAATTATACTGAAGAAGAAATTGAGAAGATTGAATCTTGGATTGATCATGAAAGAGATTTCTTGTTTACATATGCTGGCCTTCGTCAGGTAGTTGACAAATATCTAGTGCAAGATAGAAGCACTGGAAATGTATATGAATCTCCACAGTTCATGTATATTATGATTGCACTCACTATTTTCTCAGAGTATCCCAAAGAAACTAGGTTAAATTATGTCAAAAGATACTACGACGCAATCTCAAGACACAAAATCAACATTCCCACACCTATCATGGCAGGGGTGCGAACTCCACTTCGACAGTTTGCTAGCTGTGTTCTTGTTGATGTTGATGACACCCTCGATAGTATCTTTTCTAGTGACATGGCGATTGGCCGCTATGTTGCTCAACGTGCAGGAATCGGTATCAACGCAGGCAGAATCCGTGGCATCAACAGTAAGATCCGAGGTGGTGAAGTACAACACACGGGTGTTGTCCCGTTCCTTAAAAAGTTTGAATCAACTGTACGATGTTGCACTCAAAATGGGATTCGTGGAGGTTCAGCAACAGTCCACTTCCCAATCTGGCACACAGAAATAGAAGACATTATTGTTCTTAAGAATAATAAGGGAACAGAAGACAATCGAGTGAGGAAACTTGACTACTCAATCCAAATTTCAAAAATTTTCTATGAACGTTTCATTGCGGATGGGGAGATTAGCTTATTCTCACCGCATGACGTACCAGGTTTGTATGATGCTTTTGGTACTGATGACTTTGACACTCTATATCGGATGCATGAACTCAATGATGCTGTTCCAAGAAAGACTGTCGGGGCACAGGAACTCTTTCTAAGTATTCTCAAAGAGAGAGCAGAGACTGGTCGTTTGTATATCATGAACATCGATCACTGCAATTCGCATTCATCCTTCCTAGACAAGGTAAGTATGTCTAATCTCTGTCAAGAGATTACTCTTCCTACAGATCCTCTTCAGCATATTGATGGCAAAGGTGAAATTGCTTTGTGTATTCTCTCTGCCGTTAATGTTGGTAAAGTTCGCACTGATGATGAGTTGGAAGATCTATGTGATCTTTCTGTTCGTAGTCTAGAAGAACTGATTGATTATCAGAAGTATCCTATCATTGCTGCTGAAATAGCCACAAAGGCACGTAGATCCCTTGGAGTTGGTTATATCGGTCTTGCACATTACCTTGCCAAACTTGGATTCAAGTATGACTCACAGGAGGCATGGGACGCTGTTCATGGACTGTCAGAATCATTCCAATATTACCTTCTAAAAGCATCAAATCAACTTGCCAAAGAGAAGGGTGCATGTGAATATTTCCATAGGACTAAATATGCAAATGGTATCTTGCCAATTGACACATACAAACAAGATGTAAACGAGATTACTAGTATTGATTATGAGCATGATTGGGAATCTCTTAGGACATCTATCACCACCTACGGACTACGGCACTCAACATTGTCAGCACAAATGCCTTCGGAGAGCAGTTCCGTTGTGTCAAACGCAACCAATGGAATTGAGCCTCCTCGCGGATATCTGTCCGTTAAGAAGTCCAAGAAAGGACCTCTTAAGCAAATTGTTCCTGGGTTCAATACATTAAAGAATAATTATACTTTGTTATGGGATATGAAATCCAACGATGGATATGTTAAAATAGTCTCGGTCATGCAAAAATTCTTTGATCAAGCCATCAGTGGAAACTGGAGTTATAATCCACAAAATTATCCCGATAATGAAGTACCTGTATCAGTCATGGCAAATGACCTATTGACTACATATAAGTACGGGTGGAAAACATCTTACTATCAAAATACTTATGATAATAAGACTGATGAAGTTGATGATAGAGATGATAAAATTGAAAAATTAAATTCACTAATTCAAGAAATAGAAGAGGGGGAAGACTGTGAGTCTTGTACAATTTAAGACAAATGATTCATCAAAATATAATAAGAAGGTAGATTCAATTACAGTTTTTAATTCTCAACCCGTAAACACCTTAAAACAACCAATGTTTTTTGGTGCTCCACTAGGAGTTCAGAGATATGATTCTTATAAGTATCCTATCTTTGAAAAATTAACCACCCAACAACTGGGGTATTTCTGGCGTCCTGAAGAGGTTTCCCTCCAAAAGGATCGTGCAGATTATCAAACCCTACGTCCAGAGCAAAAGCACATCTTTACTTCCAATTTGAAGTATCAAGTCATGCTAGACTCTGTACAGGGAAGAGGCCCTGGTATGGCGTTCGCGCCCTACTGCTCTCTTCCTGAACTCGAAGCCTGTATGAAGGTCTGGGAATTTATGGAGATGATCCATAGTCGTTCCTATACATATATCATTAAAAATGTATATGCCAACCCTTCAGAAATCTTCGATACCATACTCCAAGACCCTAAGATTTTAGAGAGAGCAACGTCTGTCACTGAATCTTACGATGATTTTATATCAAGTGCTGCAGAATATGCTAGCAGTAACATGTGGAGACATGTCTTGGATGAGGTTCCTGTAGCCGAATCAACTCTCTATGAACTCAAAAGAAAACTCTACCGAGCAGTCGCAAACGTCAACATCCTGGAAGGAATTAGGTTCTATGTCTCCTTCGCATGTTCGTTCGCATTTGGAGAACTTAAGCTTATGGAAGGATCGGCTAAAATCATTAGCCTTATCTCCAGGGACGAAAACCAACATTTGGTCATCACGCAAAACATTTTAAATAAGTGGAAACAAGGTGATGATCCTGATATGCAAAAAATTGCTGCGGAAGAGGAGTCTTGGGTAATTAAAACATTTGAATCTGCAGTCAACCAAGAAAAACTTTGGGCAGAATATCTGTTCAAAAATGGTTCAATGATTGGTTTGAATGACAAATTACTGAAAAATTATGTGGAATGGATTGCAAACAGGCGCATGAAATCTATTGGTATCAAACCAATTTATGATATTGCAGCGAAAAACAATCCACTTCCTTGGACCGAACACTGGATTTCTTCTAAAGGACTCCAAGTAGCCCCGCAAGAAACTGAGGTAGAAAGTTATGTCGTCGGTGGAATCAAACAAGATGTCAAAAAAGACTCCTTCACAGGATTCAAACTTTGATGAGTTTAGAAAAATATGGGAAGAGATGGATCGTATTGAACCATTGACTCCTATCATAGTAAGGAATGAGAAGGGTTAACGCCCTTCTTTTTTTTATAAATAAAAGCAGGAAAAAGTTGTTTCAAAAAAAATGCAGCCCTCTAATCAATTAAAAGGACTAGTTGAGTCATATAATTCGGTATATGCCAACAGACAGGAACTCGAAGAAGCAAAGGTAATTGCCGAGACTGTCATCAACTCTGTAGGTGTTTGCATGGTTGAGCAGGGTTATAATGAGTCCGACGTAAAAGAATTCTTTAAAACATCATCAATCGCTAAAATTCGTGACGTATTTGAAGAGTCACTTCAAAGTGAAGGTGTTCAAAAACATTTGAACCAAGAAACAAATCTATTTGAAACTCATCTAAGATATATTCCTGGTGCCATGGCAACCAGAATTAAGAATGAGTCTCCAGAGGTTTTTAGTAGACTTACTCTTTGTATCAGTGAAGCATGTCTTGACGAAGCCGAGAATGGCATGTTCGGTCTCGCAAGAATGGCTGGACAAATCAAAAGAGCTGGCGCAAAGATGTTCGGTAACGCATCACAAAGAAATTCTGCTGTAAGTTACGAGAAGTCTTATGATGATATTAATCAGCGCAGAGGGCAAGGCATTGGTACTAGAAAAACTGTAACCAAAGGTGAGATTGACGCAGAAACCGCTGGTCGCCGTAGGGCAGATCCAAACTACAAGCCTGGTCAAGGTGTTGATAGTGGATCCAAAACTAAGGTAGAACCTAAGGCATCAACAACTAAAGCAGAACCTAAGTCTAGAATCGATACTACTATAACAAAACCACAAAAACCTGCTGCAGCTGCAAAACCTGCAAAACCTACACTTACTGCGAAACAAACTGCAAGTAACGCCGAGTATGATCGACTAAGAAAGTCTGATCCTGCTGCTGCTAAGAAGTTTGGCATGGCTGCATCCAAGTCCAACAAGCCTAAAACTCCTAATCCTTTGATGTCTTCTCCTGCATCAAAGGCACCTTCTGGAAGAACTGCACTCAAGTCAAGTCGTTTGAGTGCTGCATTGGATGGAGTTAAGAAGGTCAAGAAGGAGTCCAGTGAACTAGACCTAGTTCTTCAGCACCTCGTCTCTGAGGGCATTGCAGACTCCCTACAAGGCGCTCTAGTCATGGTTGAGGGAATGAGTGATCAGTTCATCAACAGCATCATTGAGCAGGCTCAGATGGGTTCTGCGATGGTTGAATTCCTACTTCAGAACGGCGAAGCTGAAACTGTTGAGGAAGCACAATACATCATCTCCGAGTTAGACGAAGAGAACATTGATCTTCTTATTCAGAGTATTACTGAAGGTCCTCAAGCTTTCCCTTTTAAAAAGGTTGAAAAGAAGATGGACAAGTTGCGTCCTGGTGCTAGTGCCAAAAATATTGACCGAACGTCTACTAGATTCAACGCACTTGGTGCAGCGAGATCAGCAGCACAGCGTCGTGAAGGAGGGGTCTAAGACATTTCTTAACATTCTGAAGGGGGCCTTGACAGGTCCCCTTTTTTTATGTACAATTGCCTTGTTAGAGGTAAAGAGGGATGAACAAAGCTAAACTTAAAGTATTAGTAATGGCTATCAAAGAGATTATTGAAGAACTTGAGTCTGAGGTTTATTCAGATACAGAAGCATATACGGCACCAGTCGAAGGGATGGTTGGTGATTATGATGAAATATTTGATGACGATGATGGTTATCCAGACTAACTAAATATTTTTAGTTTAGTCATGATTATGTGGCAGAAAGCAAAGAATATGAGAATCCCTGGATCTATTGTGGCAGCGTCTTTGACGGGAGTCTTATTGGGGACAACTATGGTTTTGTTTACAAGATTACCTGTAGCACCACCAACCGTTCCTACATTGGAAGAAAATACTTCATACAAAAACGAAAGCCTAGAAGTAGTAGTACTACTGGCAAGCGGCGAAGAGTTACAAGTGAGAGTGACTGGAGAAAGTACTATGGTAGTTGTCCAGAGCTTAAAGAGGATATTAAACAGTATGGACGGGAGTCTTTTGCTAGAGAAATCCTCTCCTTACACCTTACCCCTGGAAAAGTCAACTATGAGGAGACTCGTCAACTCTTCATCAATAATGTCCTGACCGAGGCCCTTGACAATGGCACCCCTGCCTTCTATAATAGCAACATTCTCGGAAGGTACTACCGCAAAGATTATTTTAATTATGATTAAACGAATTCTAGCCTTGACAGCACTGACACTTACTAGTTCTGCTTGTGCATATCCATCCATTACAGAGATTGATTCTCCTACTCCTCCTGTAGCAGAAGTTCCAGCAATCCAATATGATCTCACCTGGAAGTGCCCTGATTGTACTCCCAATGAGCAGTATGTTCTTGAAGAACTTCAAAAACAAACAAAAATTACTGATAAGAATGCTCTTGCTACCATCTTAGGTAACATTCAGCAAGAATCAAAGTTCATTGCTAACATCTGTGAAGGTGGTGCTCGTGTCTCCTACACCGAATGTAAGTATGGTGGATTTGGTTTGATCCAGTGGACTAGTATTGGTCGCTACAAAGGTCTTGGTAACTTCTGTGCTAAGTATGTTTGTGATCCATCTTCTATTGAAGGTCAAACTCGCTGGATGATTAATGAACCTATCTTCCAAAAGTATCTTCCAGAGTTTGAAGGTAGTGGTCAAACTGTATCTTATTACATGAAATCTGCTTACTACTGGTTGGGATGGGGAATCAAAGGAAATCGTGAGATTTACGCATATAATTATGTAAATAAATTAGTATATACATAAAGGTAAAAATGCAGTACGAAATCAGAGACAATTTTTTCAGTTCTGAAGATCACCAAAGACTATGGGAAGAACTTTGTGAAAGTGGGGATTACTTATATGTAGATCTAGATGGTGTCACAAATTCTGAAAAATATATGCCACATGCTATTGCCGATTTTGGGCCAGAATATCGCACTCAAGAAGAACTTGATGCTGCAATTGAAGCAAAAAGAGTAGAGTATGAAGCAAATCCATGGTTACATACGTATGGTGAAGAAACCCCAGAATCTTTTTATGTCTGGGACCATTTTGATGAACTTACATTAGATCGTTGTCCAAAAAAAGAAGAACTTTGGAAGATACTTGTCGATAAAATTTCTGAACAGTTTCCAGATTATGCTGGCCAAACTCCCATCGAAATAACTTCAAAGCGTATACTGCCCAATGAAGTTACATGTATCCATCATAAAGATACTGAGGATGATAGTACAACATTTTTGTATTTTGTAAATACGGAATGGCATAGGAATACGAATGGAATTTTAGAATTCTTCAATGAAGAAGACAAAACTTCTGTAGGAATCTATCCAATTCCAAATAGAATTGTAAGGTATCCTGGAAATCAACCTCACAAAGATCATTCATTTGATGACGATCCACAAACTATGGATGATGATATTGACAAAGGATATGGTCGTATTACAATCTCAATAAGATATGAAAGATCTTATTCTTAATGGGTGATTTAAGTAAGTATACTTTTGGAGGACTTGACAGAGAACCAGCTAATCTGCTAAGATTAATAAGTGAACTTGAGGGGTCATATCAACTCCTCAAGTACATGGGGTTCCAAGAAGATATGGACACCATCAATGAAATGAAAAAGAGGTACTACAAACTCTATTTCAAACTCAACAAAGAGTTAACAAACAAGGGCAAGTAGCTCAGTGGAATAGAGCAAGGCACTTCTAATGCCTCGGTCGGGGGTTCGAGTCCCTCCTTGCCCGTTGGGGGAGTATATAAAAAGATCTTCTCTATGCAGAAGCGCCCCCTTTCAATCCCCTGTAGCTCAATCAGGCAGAGCGCCAAACTGTTAATTTGGATGTTACTGGTTCGATTCCAGTCGGGGGAGTATGCGGGATTAGTTTAGAGGCAAAACTAAAGGTTTCCAACCTTTCGTCACCAGTTCGATTCTGGTATTCCGCTTATAGTTGGATTAAAAAGATACATATATAAATGAAAAAAAGAAAGTCTATTTGGAGGCTCTGGGCAAAAGCATTATGACAAAAAACTGGTAAGGATGATTATGAGGCAGATGTTGTTGCAATTGTTCGCACGACTATATTTGCTTCTTATCTAATTACAAACTGTTTTATTATTTCAGGAGTAGTCAGGCATTGGAATGAAAAAGAAGACTCTAAAAAAGTTAATACAGAAACCATTACGATTCCATCATCAAGATGTTCATGAGGAATTAGATTCTATAAAAGGGAAGTTAGATTATGTTATCTGTCAGATGCAAAATTTGCAACAAAGAGTTGATATCGAGTTGCAAGACCCAAAGTTGTGGGTGTCCGAATATGATGACGATTATCTCAGATAAGATCACAGCTAAAGATCTTAGTGACGTTGTATTGTTAAATTCTAACAACAATCTAAAGAAGGGTAGCACCTTCAGCAATCAAGAACTAGAATACCAAGAGAACAGGCGGAAACGCAAGGCTCGCAAACTCGATTTTGAAATCCGATGATTAACCTAGACCAACGCTATCACGATTACCTTCACACCAATAAGTGTTTTAACATTGATGGTGTCTGTGAAAAAGTAAAAGCTTATGGTTATACTTGTAATAGTAATGAGATCACTGGTTATTATGTTTCAACAGAAAACAAAAAATTATATTATGACATGAATGAAAAATTTCTTAGAATGGATTCTGTTAAAGTCAAATCTGTTAAATAAAACTAATATGTAAACTCATGGAACTACAATCATCGGAAAAACAGTTTGTATATGAGATGCTTTCTAGACAAGTTACCGAGTGTAATGACATCGAAGAAGTAAAAGATATATTATTGCAATATGCAATGCTTTATTTAAAACAACAAGAAGTTTTATCTTGTTTGGGTCCACCTCCTACAATAAAAATCTAAAAACATGTCCGACCTCAACTTGTCCGATTTAAAATTGGAACGTAAGGAATGCCCTAAATGTGGGGCTGTCTGGATGAACGGTCAACATTACTGGCATACAGGTGCAATGGGATCCGATTTGGATCTTGCTGGATTAGTTTGCAACAATCATGGTGATGCCAATTGTATCAACCCTCTCAAGGGCATAGAAGGTGGGGACACATGGGCTGATCGCTATGTGGACCTGACAAATGATTTCGCAGATCTTCACAAAAAAATGACTGACGAGTATGAAAAGGATTGACATCCGTCTCTCAATCCCTTATAATGACTAGGTAATCAATCAAACCCATGACACTGCCATCTAAGTTCAAGAAAGACATTCAAACTCTTCGTGGTGCTTCTAACGGTGATTTTCTCTTGGATGTAAAAAATCCAAAACTCTTCAAGAAAGTTCGTCGTTATTATGAGAATGAAGGAGTTGTTTTTTCTGGTGATCCTCTTGATGATTATGAAATTCTGATGGAACAAATCTACGCTGATCTTGAAATAGTAGAGGTAAAGTGATGAAAGTTCTTCTAGAACGCTTTCCTTATCGTTATGTTGAATGTGGTACGTTGGAAATCAACGATATGCCAGACTATCGCATTCAAAAAGCAGACAGTTGGACTAAACGTTATAGTGACATGTATCTTTGTGACAATCAAATGCAACTTATGACTGCAATGGAAGATTTTGAATACACTAAATGGCTTGATCCTGCTGGTGTACCTAACTACGTAAGAGATATTGTAAGACGTGATTGAAACTTTTAAACCACCATTTATTTTTTGGACAGAGATTCCAAATCACAAACAAATAAAAGAAAAGTATTTACCTCAAATCAAAAAAAGTTTTGAGGAAAATAAAGAATCTATGGTAGTTTCTCGATGGAACTGTGAAGATTCTTATTCTTCTATTGATGTTTCAACTCCTTTTCTTAGAGAAACCGAGTTTGCAGACTCTGTTATTTGGGATCCTTTGGATCAAATGCTTTCCGAGGTTGATATCTGCCAATATCCCATAGAAAGTGAATTGTCAAATATATGGTTTAATTATTACGTCAAGAGTGGATATCAAGAAGTCCATATTCATGATGGAGCTAACTTTCCATCTTTTTCTGGAATTTATTTGATGGACGTTAATGAACCAAATACAACAGGTTTTATTGTGATGGATCAAATACATTATCTAAATTCTACAATTTTAACAAAAGATATTAAAGAAGGTAGTGTAGTACTATTTCCCTCAAATTTACCTCATTATGTCAATCCAGTAAAAGATAATAGACATACAGTTTCATTTAATATTATATCAAAATTTAAATAATATATTTGACCCCGTTGGTAAGGGTCACAAAACATGCCAACTGGCGAGCCTGATCCCAAAAAGACCCTTGACAATGAGGGTCTTTTTTAGTATGATACATAGGAAGGAATTTAAATTAAAACATGTCCGAATATAAAAAAACAGCATTGGTCCTAGGTGCTGGTGGATTTATCGGGAGTCATATGGTAAAGCGCCTTCGAGCAGAAGGCTATTGGGTGCGTGGTGTTGATCTGAAGAGACCAGAATATTCAGACACTGAAGCAAACGAGTTTATTCAAGGTGACTTGCGTGATAGAAGTTTTGTTCGTCGTTGTATTCGTACCACTGGTATCAATGGTGGGTTCTATGCACAGATTGTAGATAAGTTTCTGTCACCTTTTGATGAGATCTATCAGTTTGCTGCTGATATGGGTGGTGCAGGATTCGTATTCACTGGTGAGAATGATGCAGATATCATGCACAACTCAGTGTCTATCAATCTGAATGTACTTGAAGAACAACATCTTCTTAATCTGGATAAGGATACAAACAAGACTAAAATTTTCTATTCTGGTTCTGCTTGCATGTATCCAGAGCACAATCAATTAGACCCTGATAACCCCGATTGCCGTGAAGAATCTGCGTACCCTGCTGCTCCTGATTCAGAGTACGGCTGGGAAAAACTCTTTAGTGAAAGACTTTACTTTGCTTACAACCGTAATCATGGCATTCCTGTTCGGGTTGCTCGCTATCACAACATCTTTGGCCCCGAAGGAACCTGGGACGGTGGAAGAGAGAAGGCACCAGCTGCAATCAGCCGTAAAGTCGCTTACCTCCCAGAGGTCGGTGGAGCTATCGAGGTGTGGGGAGATGGCCTACAAACTCGTTCCTTCCTGTACATTGACGAATGCATTGAAGCGACTAGACGATTGATGGACAGTGACTTTATGGGACCAGTTAATATTGGTTCTGAAGAGATGGTCACTATTAACGAATTGGTTGAGATTGCTGCTAAAGTTTCTGGTAAGGTTGTTAGGAAGAAGTATAAACTGGATGCACCTCAGGGTGTACGTGGACGCAATTCTAATAATGATCTAATTAGTGAGAAACTTGGTTGGGATTATTCACAGTCACTAGAAGAAGGTATTCGCAAAACATATGAATGGATTGGGGTTCAAATTGAAAATGAAAAATTTTAAACTTTTTTGTGACAGTTTTACCCATCTAACGAACGGAAACAAAGGATATACAACTCACGGAAAAGAATCCAAATACATTAGATGGGCTCATGAGGGGCATCAGAATCAATCGGCAACATTCTCAAAACTTCAACAGGGTGATCAAACCTTTTATGTTGATAAGTTTTTACCCCTTGGATTAAAGGATACACAAAGTCAAACAAAATACGGAATGATTTTGGAATGTGGTTGGATGATGCAACCACTAATTGATGATGTAAAACAAAAACTAACAGAATACATGAACTGTTATGAATATATTTTTACATGGTCAGAAGAGTTGTGTAATCTCCATGAACGGATTAAGTGGATTCCTGGATCTGGTTCATGGATTCGTGAACCACAAATCTATCCAAAGAGTAAGTTAGTATCAATTATTTCATCTAACAATTCTTTCTTGCCTGGTCATCAAGACCGCCTACATATGGTAGAGCAACTTAAAGATTATGCTCCTTTGTTTGGACGTGGATTCAACGAAGTAGAATACAAAGAAGAAGCCTTAGCAGATTATATGTTCTCAGTGGCAATTGAGAATATGGATAACTGGTTTACTGAAAAACTTCTAGATTGTTTCTTATGTGGTACTGTTCCAATTTTCTATGGGACGCCAAATATTGGCAAATGGTTCAATACTGACGGTATCATTATCTTGGACGATAATTTTGATATTGAAGCACTTACCGAAGAAATGTATCACGAAAGAAAAGATGCCATTGAAGATAATTTCAATCGTGCTTTAAAAATGGAAGTTGTTGAAGATTTTATCTGGGAAAATTATTTCGCATGAAACCTTGTTTAATTCATCATCCTGCAGGTATTGGGGATATTTTTTATCTCCAATCTGTAGCAAGAAAGTATATCTCCATGGGTTATGATGTTGTCTGGCCTATAAAAGATAAACTTATGTGGATGGCAGAATATATTCCAGATATTAATTTTGTTTCTGAAAATAGTGAATTTCCATTGAAACAATACTGGGGCCAAGATGCAGTTATCGCAACTCCACAATATGCATATCTGGGAATCATGCGACCTCACTTATGGGGTATCGGTGATTCTCTTATTATGTCATCTAAGTATTCTGTTCTTGGTTGGGATTCAGATATTTGGAGAGATAACTTCAAATATAATAGGAACAAAGAAAAGGAAGATGAATTGTATTATAATGTTCTTGGTTTGAGTGATGATAGTGAATATGTGTATGTGAATCAGTTTTATAATACTGAAAATAAAACACATGAATTATTTGATGAAAAGGTATTTGATTATCCAATCGTCCTGAATCAAATCATTGACGGATTTACTCCTTTTGATTGGTGCAAAGTATTTGAAAATGCCAAAGAGATTTATACTCGACCAACATCAATCAGTTTTATCATTGATACTTTGAAAATAAACGCTAAAGTTTACTATTATACTTTCGACAAAGAAAACTACGATCAAGTTCATTACATCTTTAACAATGTCACAGAATACATTAGCAATGATTGATAACTACGAGAGAACTCCTGAGGGAATAGTTCGTCAAGTAAATGTTGAACCAATCTCATATGACAAATCATATGTTGAGAACAGTTACGTTAGGTATGGTGAGGCTACAAACTACATGTCTCATCTAAGACTTGGTAATATTATTGGAACACTTGGTTTTGTTCCTGAAAGTATTCTTGATGTTGGATATGGCAATGGATCTTTTCTGGAAGCCTCTTCAAAAATAATTCCAAATTGCTACGGTCACGATATTTCAACATATCCTATTCCACCTAAGTGTAAGTTTGTTGAAGATATTACTAGTAGTTTCTTTGAGGTTATTACCTTCTTTGATTCACTAGAGCATTTTGAAGATATTGATTTTGTAAAGGATCTGAAGTGTGATTTTGCCTGTATTACGGTTCCAAATTGTCACTATATAGATGATGAATGGTTTTTAAATTGGAAGCATAGACGACCCGATGAGCATCTATGGCATTTCAATGAAGAATCTCTCGTTAGATTTATGAATTTAAGAGGATTTTATCTATTGACTTCTAGTAATATTGAAGATACAATTAGAAAAAATCTAAATCAAAAAGAAGACAACATTTTGACCTGTATTTTTGGGAGACGTTGAAAATGGGACAACTGAATGAAGCAGTACGAATCAAAGAAGTACTTGATTACTATGATATCGAAAATTTTGTAGAGACTGGAACAGGTAAAGCTGAAGTTGTGAGGACTGTTGTAGATGCAGATCCCAATCAAAATATTCATACCATTGAGATCATGGAAGATGTGTATAAATTTAATATGAAAAAGTTTCATTATCTTGAAAATGTAAATTGGCATCTGGGAAATTCGTTTGAAGTTATTCCTAAAATTCTTTCAGAACTAAAATCAAATACTTTATTCTGGTTGGATGCTCACTTCCCAGCCACGATGGGTAAAGATAATCTAATCTTTGATTATGGTCTTGAACCTGATCTTGACAAGAGACTTCCTCTTCAAAAAGAACTGGAGATTATTACATCTCTTCGTGATGTGAGTAATGATGCCTTTGTTATTGATGATCTTCGCATCTATGAAGATGGAGATTTTGAGACTGGAAACTGGGATGAGAGGTCTAAGTATGGTGGAGATGGTATCGATTTCATCGAAGAACTATTTGGCGAAACTCATTGTGTCATTAGATCTTATAATGCTCAAGGATTCATTATTCTTCTACCACTATCAACCAAAGATGAAGACTTTGAAAAACTATTGTTGATGTGATGAAAGTAGGATTAATTTATCAACCATGTGGTCTTGGTGATATCCTATTCATGCAGAAATTGGGATATCACATTCATGATCAGGGGTACAAAGTTTATTGGCCAGTAATTCATGAATTCAAATGGCTCAATGATTACATTGATGATTTTGAATTTGTCTCTTGGGAGGACGAGGGTAATCCAACTAGCACGATTCCAGATGCTCCACAGTTTCCTTTTAAAGAAGAATACGTTCTTGGTGCCCCAAATAAGATCACCGATGAGTTATATTTCCTTCAGGGATGTGGATATCATGAGCAGATGAAAGGTAAATATGAGAGAGCAGGAGTAGACTGGCAGGATTATGGGGATTATATTAAGTTCAACAGAAACAAAGAAAAAGAAGATGAACTTTTTTATAATGTATTGGGTCTAAATGATGATGAAGAATATGTATATGTAAATCGAATTTATTTCCCCAGAGCTGATGGTTTTAAGGATAACATATCTACAGATCCAAAAGATTATGATGGTAAAAGAGTAATTGAAAATAAAATCATTCCTGGTTATACTCTATTTGATTGGTGTAAAGTTTTAGAAAAAGCATCTGCATTATTCATGATGGAGACCTCTATTAATTACCTATTGGAATCTCCTCAAATGTATGATACAATAGCAAAGAAACCTTTGTATCTTTGGAATAGATGGAATCATTTTAATGATGTTTCTTATCTGCATAAATTACCTTGGAAATATCAATACCTATGATTGAAACAGTAGAATATAAGAGACACTTTTACCCAAAGTTCCAGACTGAAGGTAATGCATCTCAGTTTGCTATTCCTTTTGCACTACATGTTTGCAAAGGTCTTGGTTATGATATTGGATGTATGAAACCAGAGTGGGCTTTACCTAATGCCACTCCTATTGATCTTGATTTTGATGATCCATGGGATGCTGATAATCTTCCAGAAAATGTTTCTCCAGACTACATCTTTTCTAGTCATTGCTTGGAACATGTTCCTGACTGGGTGGCTACTATGGATTACTGGCATAATAAACTTACAGTCGGTGGAACTTTATTTTTATATCTTCCTGATTTTAGTCAAAGGTATTGGAGACCTTGGAATAATTACAAGCATAAGCATGTATTCACTCCAGAAATTATTGAACAATATATGTTTGATCGTGGATATAAAAATGTGTTTGTATCAGGTATAGATCTCAATAATTCATTCATGGTAATGGGACAAAAATGAAACTGAGACCCAAACTAATTTTTGTGAATGGATGCTTTGATATCTTACATCCTGGTCATATTAAAATGTTTGAACATGCAAGAAGTCTTGGAACCAAATTGATTGTTGCCATTGACTCTGATCAAAAGGTAAAACAAATGAAAGGTGATTCAAGACCTATTAACAATCAAGATGATAGAAAATTTATTCTTGAGGCCATTCGATACATAGATGAGGTAATCATTTTTAATTCTAAAGATGAACTACAGGAACTTGTCAAAACGATAAAACCTGCTATAATGATGGTTGGATCTGATTATAAAGGAAAGGAAGTTGTAGGGTCTGATTATGCAAAGGAAGTTAGGTTTTTCACCAAAGTCGAAGGATACTCTACAAGTAAAATCATTGAAAGTATTACTGATCGGAGAGTCTTGTGTTGATGAATATCATTATGGAGAGTGTCGCAGGTTGAGTCCTGAGGCACCAGTTCCTGTTTTTGACTGGAATTATACCAAAGTCTTCCCTGGAATGGCCTCAAATGTTAAAGCAAACATTGAGGCCTTTGGATGTCAGGTAGACTTTATCTCCAATGATCCAGAGGAACTGACTAAAAAAAGATATATTGATGATAGATCTGGGCAACAACTATTGAGAGTTGATTCTGGAAAATTAGTAAGTCAACCATTGACAGAATCAGACTTCTATAAAAAATGTGGAAGAATTCCAAACGAACTAAATTATTATGATGCAATCATTTTTTCCGACTATGAAAAGGGATTGATTTCTTGGAATGTGGCAAATCTAATTTGTTCAAATTATACGGGAAAGATATTCGTTGATTCCAAAAAAACTGATCTTACCTGCTATGAAAATGCATTTCTAAAGATCAATGAATTTGAAGAGGAAGAAGCATTAGATTGGTCAGAAAATTCTGAAGTCATTGTAACCTTAGGAAAGGCAGGCGCAAAGTGGGATGATTCATACTTTCCTGCACCTAAAGTTGATGTCTATGATGTTACTGGGGCTGGAGATGTTTTCCTTGCAACTTTTGCAACTTTACATGCATCTGGAGAAACTATTCAGTCATCAATCAAAAAAGCAATTTTGATGGCATCTAAATCAGTACAACACTCTGGCACATATCAACTACACAAAGACGACATTGATGAAATACTATGAAAGTATTAAATTTTTTAAGACCTGAAAATGGTCTCACGGAAGATCCTCTTTATTATCTAAACTTTGAAAAGTATGAAGATGTAGCAAGAGATTGTTACTTGTTCATGGCAGACTTTTATGGTGACTTGTATTCTGGTAAGTATGAAGACAAGGAGAAAGTAGTTCTTACGTTAGAGGAACCAAACTTTTGTGTGAATCCTGGAGCTAAAGTCAAACTTCATGAAGTTGCAGATAAGATTCTAACACTGTGCCCATACACAGCAGAACTATTTGATAATAGGGAGTTAGTTTTCTTCCCATTTAGTGAAGATTGGATTCCACCAGATCATGAAAAGGTTATTGATGTCTCTTATTTCGGTAGTCTTCCTAAGACAATAAACTGGAAGAGTTATATTGAAAACGTATTTACAAAGTATAACTTTAGATTTGGCCATTACAGTATGGGAAATGTTCCCAGGTGTTCCTATTCTGATAAGATGAAAATTTTATCCGCTAGTAAAGTCTCCGTGGTTCATGGTATATGTAATATTGATACTAGTATTGTCCACATGTATCGCAATTTCCCCAAAGGAGAGAACAATAAAGCATTCAGTGAATTGGAAAAAGGATGGGCACCTCAGATTAAATCTAGAATGTTCGAGGCAGCATTTTCTAAATGTGTTATACTATGCCAAAGAGATCCTTGGAATCCAATTGAGTATTTCTTTACACCAGATAAAGACTTTTTATACTTTGATGATGAAGAAGATCTAAAGAGACAACTTGATTGCGTCATCAATAACTATGATCTATTTGACCAGATGAGAGAAAACGCCTATAATAAGGCTGTGAATAACTATACAACCAAGCATTTTGTTGAGAAGTATCTAAAATGAAAAAGTTTATCGTAACTACAACCATCAATAGGCCCACACGGGCAACCATGAACTTCTCTGCGATGCCTGGGTGGACCCTGGTGGTCGTTGGGGATAAAAAGACCCCACATCATCTATATGAAGAGTTAAACTGTGTATATCTGCATCCAGATATGCAGGAGGTTAATTGGAAAGAACTATCCGATACCATTGGTTGGAATAGTATTCAACGTAGGAACATTGGTTTTGTTTATGCATACGAGCAAGGTGCAGATGTTATTGCAACTGTTGATGATGACAATATTCCATGTGCAGATTGGGGAAAGGATCTTTTAATTGGCAAGACAATTGAGTTTGATTTGTATGAATCTTCTACTGAAGTTTTTGATCCTCTGTGTGTAACCAATCATCCTGAACTATGGCATCGTGGATTCCCAATCCAGCAAGTCACCAATCGTCATGAGACACGTTATGTTGGTAAAGATGAGCGTAAAGTATTGATTCAGGCTGATCTATGGGATGGTGATCCTGATATTGATGCAATGGCACGTCTGACAATGAAACCATGCGTCAAGTTCAACATTGAGAAACCCTATGGTTCTAACTGCATCTCACCATTCAACAGTCAGAATACTTTCTTGGCCCGTGAGGTGATCCCATACTATACAGTTCTTCCTCATATTGGACGTATGGATGATATCTGGGGTGGTTACATTGCACAACTTAAGTTCCCTCAGAGTGTTGTGTACAACAAAGCATCTGTCTATCAAGATCGTAATGTTCAGGATCTTATTACCAACCTAGAGAAGGAGATTATCGGTTATCGTTACACTCAAGATCTTCTGTACAATCTGAATCTCTGGAAGCAGTATGTTCCTCAAGAGACTGTTGAATTCTATGAGGCATATCGGAGGTGCTTTAAGTGATGCGTTATGTAATTGACATAGATGGAACTATTTGTTTTTCTGGTAAATATGATGAAAAGAGATATACTCATGCAACTCCAAGATGGGATAGAATTCAGGAAATAAATAAATTGTATGATGAAGGCAACTACGTTGTCTATTTGACTGCTAGAGGTATGGGTAGATTTGACAATTCCCGCGAGTTGGCGGAAAAAGAATTCTACACTTTCACTGAGGCTCAATTGAAGTCTTGGGGGTGCAAGTACCATGAACTTCATCTTGGTAAACCTTCTGGTGATTATTACATTGACGACAAAGGAATCAGTGACAATGACTTCTTCACAAAACGGCCCGATAAAATTTGTTCCTAAAGGATGGGGTTACGAAAAGTGGATCACAAATGGTCCACTTTACTGTGGCAAAATCCTATTTTTTTGTAAAGGAAAGAGATGCTCCTGGCACTATCATAAGCAAAAAGATGAAGTCTTCTATGTACAAAGTGGAAGTCTTAATGTATACTGGAGTGAGTTTGATGACTTTGAGATGGCATATCTCAAGGTTTTGAAAGCAGGTGAAAAGTTTCATGTTCCTACTGGCATGAGACATCGTATGGAAGCATTGGAAGACACTGTAATGTTTGAGTTCTCGACAGAACATTTTGATGAAGATAGTATTCGTATTGAAAAAGGAGACTGATGAAGATTACCGTTCTTGGATCAAGTGGCCAAATTGGTGCATACTTGACAACATATCTTCGCGAGAAGAATCATGAAGTAACTGAGTTTGATGTTGCCAGACATCATGGTGAAGATTTGACTCAGATTCCCAATCATAATCTTGACCGTGCAATCAAGAATGCAGACTTTGTATTTTTTCTTGCATTTGATGTTGGTGGATCAAGATATCTGAAGAAGTATCAGCATACTTTTGACTTCCTCAATAATAATGCGCGAATGATGGTCAATGTATTTGATCTTCTAAAAAAATATAATAAGCGTTTTGTGTTTGCATCATCTCAGATGAGCAACATGAGTTACTCTCCCTATGGTGCTGCCAAGAAAATGGGAGAACTATACACCAAATCTTTGAATGGTTTGACTGTTAAGTTTTGGAATGTCTATGGTATTGAAAATGACATGGCAAAGGCTCATGTAATTACCGACTTTATCCGTAAGGGATTTGAGGAAGGTGATTTTGAGATGATGACAGATGGTACTGAGGAGCGTCAGTTCTTGTATGCAGAAGACTGTTGTGAGGCACTGGAAACGGTAATGGAATCCTATACTGATTTCAAACCAGAAGATCCTTTACATATTACATCTTTCCATTCGACTACAATTAGAGAAGTTGCACATATCATTCAGGGATGTTTCAATATAATTGAAAAACCTATCAAGATTGAACCTGGACTTGCCAAGGATTCTGTGCAACTAGATAAGAGGAATGGGGCTGATACTTATATTACTGGTTGGTGGTTGCCTAAAACTAACCTACAGAATGGTATCAATAAAGTCTTTGAAGAAATGGCAAAACATTATGGGAGCGTATCATGAGTATTTCATTTAATGATTTGGGTAGAGCTGGAAGATTTGGTAATCAACTCTTTCAATATGCTGCACTAAGGTCAATTGCAAAGCATCGTGGGTTTCATTGGATGATTCCTGGCCCCGATGCAGTCAGACCAGATAACTATGGTTTGTTTGAGTGTTTCAAACTTGATGGATGTAAACCAGAAAATATTGGAGAACAACAACGTCGTCAAATTTCTTGGAGAGAATTTCATTTTAATCAGGAACTATTTGATCAGTGCCCTGATAATATCGATCTTGATGGATATTTCCAAACAGATCGGTATATGCGTGAAGCAAATATGGAAGATGAGATTCGCAAGGATTATACATTCAAAGATGAGTGGAAAGATCCTTGTGTTGAATTCATGAATGAACTTCAGAATGATAATCTAATCTTTCTGCACATCCGTAGAGGAAATCCTAATGTGCAAGGGGTGAGGGGGGAAAAGTGGTCCTATCAACTACTACAACACACTCACCCTCTAATGAAGGAGGATTACTACAGACAATCTTTGGCACAATTTCCTGAAGATACTCAGGTTATGGTTGTATCAGATGTTATTGAATGGGCTAAGAAGCAACCTTATCTACAGGGAGATCGTTTCATATTCTCTGATAATTCCAAGATGCAATTTAATGATGGGGCATCAGTTCCTTATGTTGATCTCTGTCTGATGTCAATGTGCAAAGGTGCTATTATTGCTAACAGTTCTCTTAGTTGGTGGGGTGCATGGTTGCAAGGTGGAACAGGCAAAGTGATTGCACCTAAGCCTTGGTTTGGTCCAGCAGTTTCTCATTACAACATGGATGATCTTATTCCTGATCAATGGGTAGAACTATACAATGATCCAAGTGAGGTTCCCCCTGAATATGAATGATCTAACTTATATTCTTCCAACAAAAATTGAGTCCGAAGATCGCCTTAAAAATGTAATCACTTCAGTATCTTACATACTTACCAAGTTTCCAAAAGCAAAGGTTCTTGTTAAAGAGGTAGATACCAGATCTGTTTTCAAGTTCAGAGCACTTCCAGAAATCAAAAAGATTGCTCCTATTGAGAACCTTTCTCATGTATTTGAAGAGAACTCTGACAATCTATTTCATAAGACTAGGATCCTAAATGATCTCATTCTTATGGCTGATACTAAGGTTATTTGTAGTCATGATGTTGATGTTGTATACCCAGTACAATCACATGTGATGGCCTATGAGTCAATCATAAATGATAATGTGGATGTTGTTTATCCTTATGGTTGTGGTGTCTGGCAATATCAGGTAGACTATTCAATGGAAACATTTGAAAAGTTTATCAACTCTGGTCACGACCTGAATGTCATTGCTGATAAATGTAGAACCGAGTCATCAACTATTGGGTGGACTCAGTTCTATCATAGAGATGCTGTAATTAAAGGTGGACTGTGGAATGAAGAGTTTATTTCATGGGGCGCAGAAGATTGTGAGTTCTATTACAGATTCAATGCAATAGGATATAGAGTCGGTAGAATTGATGGCCCTATCTGGCATTTTGAGCACGGTAGGTCACATAATTCTCACTATAACAATCCAAAGTTCATGGAGAATCATCAACTCTGGCAAAGACTTAGAAACACTCCAAAGGAAGAACTAGTTTCGTATTATCAAAATGTACCATACCTGAAGAATAGAAATGCTAGCCTTTAATCATCTAGGACAACTCGGTAGACTTGGAAATCAGATGTTCCAATATGCCTCTCTAAGAGGTATTGCTGCACGTCGTGGTTACGATTTCAGTATTCCAAAATCTAATTTTGAAAATGAGTGGTATGAGCATCAACTCTTTGAAGTCTTTGAATTGCCACATCTACCAAAGCCCAATATTGGAATGTTGGATATGGGTCATGCTCCCTTTGCAAAAGAGAGGGGATTTGAATTTGATGAACTTCTTTTCAATCAATGTCCCAATGATGTTTCTTTGTGGGGATTCTATCAGTCTGAAAAATATTTCAAACACATTGAAGCGAGTATTAGAGAAGACTTTACTTTCCGAGAAGAGATTCGCACTCCCTGTGAAGAAATCTTCCAATGGGATAATCCAATCTCACTTCATGTAAGAAGAACTGATTATATTCAGAATAGTGACAATCATTATAATCTAGGTATGGATTATTATGAAAAGGCCCTGAATGAATTTGAACCAGATCGTCATGTTCTTGTATTCTCTGATGATCCACAATGGTGCGTAGAACATAAATTGTTTGAGGGTGATAGGTTCTGCATATCTGAGACCAATGACAATCGTCTTGATCTTTGCCTAATGTCAATGTGTAAGACACATATTATTGCCAACTCATCATTCTCCTGGTGGGGAGCATGGCTATCTGGATCTGATGATGTTATTGCACCAATGAAATGGTTTGGTCCAAACAATAAAGACAAATCTTTAACGGATTTGATTCCTGAAAACTGGAAGCAATTGGATTCTAATTGATATGGATAAGAATAAGTCTACGTTTAAACTGAAGGGCATTCCTCACATCTATTACATCAACCTTGATGATAAGGAAGATCGTCGTAGGTATATGGAGGATCAGTTTGAGTATTGGGGTATTGAAAACTATACTAGAATCTCAGCCTGTGATGGACGTGATGATGATTTGAGTGATATTCTGACTGGTAGATATCCAGAGAATATGACTTCTGGTGAAGTTGGATGTACAACATCTCACCTAAAGGCACTGAAGTACTGGTTGGAAAATAGTGATGATCAGTATTTGATCATGATGGAAGATGATTGTGATATCACTACAGTCAAGCATTGGGGATTCACTTGGAAGCAGTTTGAATCAAAACTTCCTTATGACTTTGATGTTGTTCAATTGGCCATTATCAATCCACAGCAGGTTACTGTACGCCTCCACAAGCGGTTCGTAAATGACTTTTCTACTGCTTGTTACCTAATCACTCGTCATCATGCCCAGAAACTCGTTAGACTGCATTGTAGGGGTAACAAATTTAAATTGGATCAAGGTGTGAAGCCAAGACCAGTTGCCGATGATCTGATTTACAACTCTGGGAACACCTTCGCAATCCCTCTGTTCCTATACAAGATTGATCTTGGGTCAGATATTCACGACATTCATATTGAAGTATTTCACAAAGGGAGTTATAATGGACTCTGGGATTTCTGGAGAACGTCCGCCTCTCAAATTGAGGACTGGAATCCTTTCTTTGAATATGATCCATTCTATGGCACTTTGCCACCAGAATAGAACGCTTGACAAATCTTTAGGTTTCCTATATAATGTGTAAAGAAACATTACGGAGTGTAACATGACTGTAACAACTGAAGATGGTGGACGTACAAACATGTATGCTACTGAGCCCAGAATGTATATCTCTGAGACTGACGCAGAACGTTACGGTTATGAGTCATATGCCGAGCGAGCTGAGAAACTGAATGGACGCACTGCTATGGTTGGATTTGTTGCTGCTGTTGTCTCTTATGCTTTCAGTGGTAGCGTATTTTTCTTTGGTGTCTTCGGATTCTGACACCTGAAATTTGTCTGCTATAATAGTGGAATAGATAGGGAGAATAGTAAAACGAATGTCTAATCCCAATCAACTCTATGAAGACATGGAGAAACTGAATGCCCTTTACGAAGAACTCTGTTGGGCACATGATGATGAACTAGTATTCACACATGAAAATGGTAGAGTCATTGTTTACAACAAAACACAGGAGCAAAACAAATGAACGAAAACGCAGAACGCATCAACGGTATGGCAGCAATGATCGGAGTGATCGCTGCTCTTGGGGCATACGCTCTGACAGGCCAAATCATCCCTGGCATTTGGTAGACCGAACCTCTTTACACAAAAGACGTTTTATGTTATACTAAATAAATGGACGTAATTAATGTTACGTTTTACAACAGACTGATGAGTCTCAACTAATCGCTCATCAGTCTGTGTTATACTAATTTCAACGAGAGCACGTCGAGCTCTCTTTCATCCGTAGGTTAAACTCTACGAGACATACTTAAAGGTACAACAATGTTTAAATCTGTATTCGCAGCAACTGCTGCTCTTTCCGTTTCTGCTGGTGCTGCTTTCGCTGGCCCCTACGTCAATGTAGAAACCAACGCTGGCTGGACTGGTTCTGACTACAATGGAACTGCCACCGATCTTCACCTGGGCTATGAAGGCGCACTCGGTGAGAGTGCTTCATGGTACGTTCAGGGTGGTGCTACTGTAGTCTCTCCTGACGGCGCTGAGAGCGACACCGTTCCTTCTGGTAAGGCAGGTCTTGGTGTTGCACTGACCGAGCAACTAGGTGCATACGGTGAAGTCTCCTTCGCGGGCAGTGGCGACAGCGATATCGATCGTGGATACGGTGGTAAGTTGGGCGTCAAGTACAGCTTCTGATCGTTCATATAGACACATAAACATCTAGATGTTATAATGGGGGTGCGACGGCATCCCCCTTTTTTATGAAAAAATATTTTATAAACTTCATAACGAATCCAGGAACGCTGACCTCCCTTCTGATGTTGGGAACGATAGCATTCATAGGGGCATTACATAACCATGCCCACTTCGCAATGAATCAAGATGCAGATGCTTATGTGAGACAGTGGTGTAGATCATCCGCAGAAAACAAAAAGACCTGTATCAGTTATGGTGGAAACATGGACTACTGATATGAAGGTGAAACTTGTAACAGATCCAATACATTATCTTTATATTGAAGACTTGTATGATGATTATGAATTGGAAAAAATATGGATTGAATTGGACTATTTTCAATCATTAGATAATTCGCCATTTGGAGAAACATCTAGTGCAAAGATTGATGGTGAAAGATTGAAAAGAAATAGTGGATTTGATATAGATCAATATAGGTGCTCAAGTCTATTGAACTATAGTGAGAAAATTTTTGATATTCTTCGCACACAAGAAAATTCTTGGTTTTTTACAAATTTGTATCGACTAGGATTTGGTGGATTATTATCATATTATGACAATGGTGGTTACTATAAACCACATTATGACGGAGCCATAGTCACTGCTGTAACGTGGTTTCATAAAGATCCAAAATCTTATAGTGGTGGAAATTTTAACTTTACTGATTTTGATATATCTTTTGAATGTAAAAGTAATTCATGTGTAATATTTCCATCACAAGTAAATCATCATGTTGATCCAGTTATAGGGAAATGTGAAAGAGGCCATGGTAGATATTGCTACACACAGTTCCTACGTCATTGACACTTTTACAAAATTGTGTTATTGTATGGATCTACATAACGTAGATTACTTTATTCCTATGTCCGAGTTCCCAAAAGATTGGAGATATGCTGATGATAGGATGCAAATGAGAGCAGCAGTCTTTCGTGCTCTTAGCCATCACTTAGAAGAACATTGTCGATCAGTATATGAATTTTGTCATGACTGGGTGAGTCAAGGCAATCAAAATACAAACAACATTGAATTTTATTTTCAAAATTATTTGAAGGAGACAAAACGTGAACAAATTTATCAACTTGAAAAGTGTCTTGAACTCAATCCTAATTGGTACTTGCCTATTAGGGACGAGCCCGAGTCTGGCAAACCCTCTTAAAGATGACGAGTATTACTCTAACCATTCAATGGGATGTATGTTACTCGGTGAATGTACTGAAGGTGTAGAGAAAATCTATTCTATGTTGGATGTATCATCACAATATCCCAACCCAGAAAAGTTTACTGGAGTGACAGGTGAGTTTCATAATATGATTCACTCCTTGAATGAGATTGGAGTTAACGTATTCCTTGCTGATGAAAAGTATTTTCCAGTAGGACATCGTGGTGTCTATCATACTGTGAGTAATAACTTCTTCTTGAACAAAAGATTTATGGGTCGTCCTGGTGTATTGATGAGTGTCATGCGACATGAAGGATGGCATGCTGCACAAGATTGTATGGCAGGTACGATTGATAATAGTATGATTGCTATCATTAAACCCACAGATCAAGTGCCAATGTTATGGCGGGAAATGGTAGAACGTACCTATCCAGAGTCAGCATGGCCATGGGAGAAGGAAGCAACATGGGCAGGTAAGACAGAAGGTATGACTATGAATGCTCTCGCAGCATGTGCTGGTGGTAATATGTGGGAAGTTTATGACCCAACACCACTGACCCGTAAGTATCTGATAGATTATGGATACATTAAAGAGTAACCTATAAAATAAATAGAGCTGCCTTACTCTCAATTCATGGAATCAAATCCAAAGAAGAAAGAGGAAACCAAAAAGGAAAATAAATTTGAGTGGGCGGACGAGGGTGTATCAACTATTGTCCGCGTTGTTATTCTTGGATGGTCAGCAGCAATTCTGACTCTTAACTATGTGTCTATTCCTGGAATTCCTCAGAAAAATATAGATCCTACTTTTATTGCTAGTGTGTTTACTGGAACTTTAGCTACTTTCGGGGTCATGCCTGCTAAGAAGAAAGAGGAACAAAAACAAGCACCCACATTGGAGAAAAAAGATACAAAAATTGATTAAAGGTAATGAAATTTGAATTAGATGTTGATGATTATGCCATCATCCTCAATGCCTTACACTACTACAAAAAAGTAGAGAAGCGAGGTAATTTTAAGCAATACAATGAAGAACGTGTAAATAAGTTGAGAGATAAGATGGCATACCAATTAATTCCAAGTACATTTAGTAAAGGAAAAAACTAAAATGCAAAAACTAATTAACGCTCTCGCAGTTCTATCTTTCTTAGGAACTGCAACTATCGTAGGTGCTGGAACCTATGTCTATGTGAATAAAGATTCACTTATCGAACAAGCAAAAGAAGCAGCAACACAAGCAGCAACAGAAGCAGTCACTCAAGCACTTCCTGGAATGATGGATGGACTTATGCCAGAACTTCCTGATATGACTGGTGGTGCTATTCCTGCTGTTCCTAGCGTTGGTGGTGGAGCTCCTGCTGTAACTGGTCCTGCTTTACCTTTCTGATAATTTTCTGAGACCTTGTTAAATAGGTACAGTTATTATAATTATCATGGCACAATCAACATATAAGAATCGCCAAAAGAAAGAGGCGACTGAAACATTTTTCCTGTATGTATTTTTTCATTCTATGTTGACAGGAATTTTTAAATTATTTGAAGACTAATGCCTGAGATACCTATTATTACAGGTAGGGGCATTAGTATTAAAGGTATTAATATTAATACTATATCTACCTATGACTTTAATAATCCTTCAACATCACTACCATTAGCAGCTCCAGTAGTAGTAAACATTGGAACTCCTGTAGTTAATATACCAGGATGTGTTGAGGCGACTGAAACTAATACTGCTAAAAATAATCAACTACGAACGGATGATCCTAATGGTGTGGTTACAATTTGTGATTCTGGCGTTCCCAATTTTAATCCTCTTTCTTTTGAACCAAACCAGATGATTCTGTCGGGTCCACCTCAGGTGAACTCCCAAAAACCAGATAAACCAAAACCACCAGAAGCAAAAACAGATACACCACCTCCACCTCCACCAGCTACTGCTAATGTAGAATGCCCAACAAAGGTTCAGGTAGCACAAGAACCTGTAGGAACACTAGTAGAAGGATTTAGAAAAGAAGTTGTTGGATATAAACTTATTGATAAGACATGTGTTCAGATAACTGAATCAGTAGGAATCCCTACACAAATTCTTGCTGGTCTACCTAGTGGTGGACAGGTAATGCAGGTAGGTGGTATTGCTGTCATCGCTACATCATCAGCACTCATAGCAAAACCGTTGGCAGACATACTATTGAAAGTAGTCAAACCAACGGTTAAGAAAGTTATGAAAAAGATTTCTACCTTACGTGGTAAGAAACCTCCTATTTTGTCGTCAGGGGAGCGCCGAGCTGAGCAGCGTCAGATGAATCATGCAGTGAAGGCATTACGTTCTGTATTCCCGAGGAAGAAAAAGGGATAGCGTGAACATGTGGATGCTTATGTCCTGGTGGATTGTTTACCACAACATCAGCACACACACTATAGTAAGGACTCTTAGGATGAAATTGAATTCCTTTCAACTTTAACTCACCACAATTTTTAAGACGAGCTATCTCAAAGTCTAATCTTTTATTAGCTGTGAGTTGTTTCATCATCGCGATGTTAGAACTAGCTGCTTCTTTACAAAGATCTTGTAAGTTTTTATCCGTAGGTGTGCTCCATGTCATAGAGAACCCTAGACCTAGACTATAATTATCTTTCTGTCCTGTTCTAGTCCTTTTGTTGAAAATAATATCGCCAGGATTATCAATACGTCCATCTGGAATAGGTTTTCCATCATCATCGAAGGCACCGATGTTATCGGTAACATCATATACAGGATCCATATAGTATGGTTCATATGGTTTAGAAGCAGACATACTTCCTGTTACATACGGTGTGAAATTGCGAGTGGGACCTTGACATTGTATACCACCTCCGTATGTGTTTGTAATGTATGGTCCCTGAAGGACTTGTATAGCCTGGTTTGTAACGGAGCCTGAAGAGTTAGCAACAGGAGAAGCAGTAGCAGACACACCACCAATAGTCTCAGCATAAGAAGGAGATGCAAATAATAATGCAATTATTGGGAAAAAATGGAGGTTGTATCGGTTACGCTTGTAACCTCCGTTACTCTTTGAATAATTGTTTGATTTTGTAATCCAGGGCCGCTGTAAGTTTCTGTGAACTGAAACGCTGCTCCTGGTGTTGTTTGCGTGAACGATGGTTTGTTTGCTACTCCAGTCCATGATGAAGTCACTCCATTAATAGTTACATTGCTAGCACCTGTTCCTGGTGAAAGGTTTCCAGATGCTGATACACCAGTGCCAGTAGCAGAATACTGATACCCAGTGTTATAATCCATCGAGTTGATGGTCTCAGTTACTGTTTGAGTCGTCTCTGTATGGCTCGTCATTGAGCCCTGTGTGAAGTTGGGGATGACTGGAACCGCCATTACTGGAGTTCCAATCAAAAACATCATAAGAAATAATTTCTTCATGACTATTTACTCAATCTATTTAATATAGATTTCAGATACAAATTGGCCAGTAGCACTTGTACCTGCTCCACCTGCAGTCAATGACATGACACCAGCAGAATCGATAGAACCAGCCAAAGTACCAGCAACACCACCAGAAGTTGTCGTGACATTTCCAAACGCAGGTAAGGAAGGGACCACACCACTACTAACGGATGTTCCTGCTGTGTTGACTGCATCTCCGTAGACGAATCCTTCTGAAAAGGAAAATGCACTCCCTGCAGTAGTCACAGAGTATGCGCCTTGAATCTGAGTAGCAGCAGCACTGGTGCTACTAGGAGCTGTGATTCCACCAAAGGTTCCAGCAGTAATATTATTGCCACTTACTGCATATGTGGATCCCATTCTACTTGCCTGTGATGCAGCAGAATCAACTGTAAGTTGAACAGATGTAGACATTCTTGATGTAATATCGGCATGTGCGGGTGCCGTCAACATTAACATTCCCATGAGCACTAATGTTCTCTTCATGAAGACACCATTAGACTTATGTGGCTATTTATTGTTGAGCCCCTTGACAGGGGCCCCAGGCCGTGTTATTATAAATAAGTCAGCAAGTTAAGGAACCAACACATTTCTTAACGCTTCGTAACACTCCTCAAACCAAGACCTATAGGGTGTCTAAACACGTCTTTCATATCCTTGCCTTAGGGTGGCGAGGAAATAGTAAAACCATCATTTCCCTGATGATCTTACTTTTTTCAATTCAATGGCTACAACAACTCTTTCAAGGCAACAATCAACCTCACCATGGAATGATTTCTGTGAGTGGGTAACATCAACTAACAACCGTTTGTATGTTGGTTGGTTCGGTGTATTGATGATCCCAACTCTGTTGGCAGCAACCACCTGTTTTATTATCGCATTTATCGCAGCACCCCCAGTAGACATCGATGGCATACGTGAACCAGTTGCTGGATCGCTCCTCTACGGAAATAACATTATTTCAGGAGCAGTTGTCCCGTCTAGCAACGCAATCGGACTACACTTCTATCCCATTTGGGAAGCAGCCTCGCTTGACGAGTGGCTATACAACGGAGGACCATTTCAACTGGTCGTCTTTCACTTCCTTATCGGTATCTTCGCTTACATGGGACGTGAATGGGAACTTTCTTACCGATTAGGTATGCGTCCATGGATCTGTGTTGCCTACTCGGCACCAGTCGCTGCAGCATCTGCTGTGTTCCTCGTATATCCTTTTGGTCAAGGTTCTTTCTCTGATGCTATGCCTCTTGGTATCTCTGGTACTTTTAACTACATGCTTGTATTCCAAGCAGAACACAATATCCTTATGCACCCGTTCCACATGCTCGGTGTTGCTGGGGTATTCGGTGGATCTCTTTTCTCTGCTATGCACGGAAGTCTCGTTACTTCCTCACTTGTTCGTGAAACAACTGAAACAGAGTCACAGAACTACGGTTACAAGTTCGGTCAAGAAGAAGAGACATACAACATCGTTGCTGCCCACGGGTACTTCGGTCGCTTGATCTTCCAATACGCATCATTCAACAACTCACGTTCATTGCACTTCTTCCTTGCTGCATGGCCTGTTGTTGGTATCTGGTTCACTGCACTGGGCGTAAGCACCATGGCATTCAACCTCAACGGTTTCAACTTCAACCAGTCCATCCTTGATGGTCAAGGACGTGTGGTTAACACATGGGCAGATGTATTGAATCGTGCTGGTCTTGGTATGGAAGTTATGCATGAACGAAATGCTCATAATTTCCCTCTGGATCTTGCTGCTGTTGAGTCAACTCCTGTTGCTCTTATCGCACCTTCTATCGGTTAATATGGAACCTGGTAGTTTTCCCCCCATCACATCATATGTGGTGGGGTTTTTTATAGGTATTTTAACTATTGCAATTCCTTTAATTTGTGTGGTACTATTATGATTGGTAAACTTGATCCAGAGGAACGTATTATGAGTGACCTTCTTGATGAACCTTATTCTAGATATCTAGAATTGTCTCAGGTTGATGAAATTAAACAACTAATTGATAGGTATGGGTGGGAAGCATCAGATAAGATTGTAATTGAAATGGCTGGAACTCAAGTCTCTGGTATCGATGTTGGAGAAGAGTACAATAAGAAGTGGCAATCACCTATTGGTACTCGTAAGTGCAATAAAGAAGCATTTATTGTTATCAAAAACCTCTCCAGAGATCCATGGACTCCTTCTCAACCTATGGATAGAGAACACAAACCTCAACATCCATACTCATCATGAATCTGATAACAAAAGACAGTCCTCAGTATTTTGAATTAACATCTGAAGAATCTTATGATCGTCATGATTATAAAGTAGTGATGAAAGATGATAGATCATTCATCACTAACGATTGGGAAAATGCTCAACTCATCTGGTTTCAAAATCCATCACAATTAATATCACACATAGAGGTTTTGGATAAACTCAACACAACCACAGAAAAATCAAAAGGAGGATTTAAATAAAATGGTTGCTTCAACATTACAACAACAACGGAGAGGATGGTTTGATGTCCTGGACGACTGGGTTAAACGGGATCGCTTTGTCTTTGTGGGTTGGTCTGGATTATTACTTCTTCCCACTGCTTATCTGGCCATTGGCGGCTGGCTTACTGGCACAACTTTTGTTACGAGTTGGTACACCCACGGTCTTGCTAGTTCCTATCTTGAGGGTGCTAACTTTCTCACAGCAGCTGTCTCGACGCCTGCTGATGCTATGGGTCATTCTCTTCTTCTACTTTGGGGTCCTGAGTCTCAGGGGAATTTCCAGCGGTGGTGCCAACTTGGAGGGCTTTGGTCCTTTGTTGCTCTCCACGGTGCATTTGCCCTTATAGGTTTCATGCTCAGACAGTTTGAACTGTCACGTCTCATCGGTATCCGTCCCTACAATGCTATTGCGTTTTCTGGTCCTATCGCTGTATTTGTCAGTGTCTTTCTTATCTATCCACTGGGCCAGTCTTCATGGTTCTTTGCTCCCTCCTTTGGGGTAGCAGCAATCTTTAGATTCCTATTGTTCCTTCAGGGTTTCCATAACTGGACACTAAACCCCTTCCATATGATGGGAGTTGCTGGTATACTGGGTGGAGCATTGCTATCAGCAATCC
>Ga0233413_10000135_pt1 | contig 38304 bp, 62 predicted proteins | sample Na_anoxic_6_MG_FD_189019 | JGI IMG/M metagenome (GOLD analysis project Ga0233413, IMG submission 189019) | Seawater microbial communities from Saanich Inlet, British Columbia, Canada - Na_anoxic_6_MG | ecosystem: Environmental > Aquatic > Marine > Inlet | place: Canada: British Columbia...
GTTAACCCAGCAGTTGCATTAAATGTAAAAGCCCTTCTTCCACTAGTGTATGTATTAGTGTTTTGGGATGTAGAAGTTGGTGTAATTGACTCTGTAGACGCTATATTAGAGTTGCAATACGCACCGTCGGCTTCAAAATTGAAGCCAACTATAAATAGAAATAGTAATAATAAGTTTTTCATATTTTTTATGTTTTTTAATAAATATCGTTATTTCAAATCTAGTTCAAGATTATCAATATCAATAACATACTGGTTGAAATACGACATAGATTTTCTCATTATTTCTTGTATGTCACTATCTGACCAATATCCAGATTTATAAGTTATTTTTTTTATAATACCTAAAAGAGTTTGTAAACCTTCTTTATCTGTAGTCCTAAATGTTTCATTTGGGATATTATACCCATGGGCTTTAACTTTACTTGGAGATATCTCTAACCAAGTACTTTTATCTTCAAACTCTATACTAGCTGACCCACCATCTGAACGTTTTTCTCCTTGATGTGGCATTTGAACTCTTGACGCTTTTGGTAGGTGTGGTATGTGGGATTTAGCGACTCTACCTTCCCATGGTTTTCCATATAAGTTTACGGGATTGTCTAATAAAATATCATTTATATCAACTAAAACATGGTTCTCTAAATTTCTTTTGTTCCGATAAACAACATTATCTTGTTTTTGGTTTTTTATATATAATTCTTCTGAATTTTCTTGTGTTTTACCTTCTTCAAATAATCTATTTTTTTCAACACTTAAAGACTCAACAACTAATTTTAGTTGTTCTTTTCTAATTTTATATCTTTTTTTCATAAACTTTGTTTTTTTATATAAATATCTATGATGCGTCTAACGTTCAAAAGTTTTAATCTTCATTAGTAAGTCTATTAATAGTTGATTTTAAATTATATATTGTGGCAATATCATTTATGTTAGAGTCAGTTAATATATCTACTTCTACATCGTTAAATACTAACGTAACTTTTTGTTCAAATCTAACATAACCCATATTATCATTCCCTAATTCGGATTTGTTAAAGTCACTAAGTTTTTGTTTAGCTTTTTTAATAGCGGTATATACATTATCTTTTTTATCGGACTCAATTCTCATATTCTTTGAATTTAGGTTGTATACTTGGGATACCGTTCTTCCAAAAGAATGTGTCTATACCTACTTTATCTTTACAATTAAACTCACCATAAGTTTGCCAAATTTTATCAGGCTTTGCTGTGAACCTATAACAATCTTTTTTGAATTTACACCCCACATTTTTACACATACTTATATCTGACATAACTATTTGTTTTGATTATCTTCTTGATAACATGAATTTTCTGCTTCTGCCACATGCTGAATTAGCCATCGTGAATCCTAAATCGTAATTGAATTCTAACACAAACATAATCGATACATCTCTTGTAGTATTTATTCTACTGTCCTGTGCATAAATATTACTTCCATATGCTGTAGGGGAAATAGTTAAATCATCGAGATTGTATCTTAATCGAAACCCAGTTGAAACACCCCAATTACCTACACCAAATGCATATCCCCCTACACCCAAAACAAAACCTTTTCTTGATGTATTATATAAATCTGTATAATCGGTCATAACACCATTTAATGTTTCTGTTACAGACTTCGTATTCATTAACACTATTCCAGTTTCTACATAGGTATCATTTTCCTTGTTGAATCTTAACATTAATGGTATCTCACCACCTACCGACCTTATTTCAAGTGAATTACTATCCACTTCATAAAATTGATTATTCTTTGAATGTAGATATTCAATTACGAGTGCGATATTATCGTTGAAATTAAATGCAAACTTGCCTCCTACATTTAATCTTGTTGAATTAAGTTTATGTAAGTATGGTTTACTTTCTGTAGTATTAAATGTGGTTGTCACTTCGTTACTAAACCAACTAGGACCGACAGATAATTTTGGGCCAAAGTCTATAAAGAACTTACTGTCCTTAAATAATCCTTGACTTAAAGCAGTAGACATTGCAGCTACTGTAAATAGTGTTAATAGTGTTAATAGTGTTTTTTTCATCTTCTTTAATTTATTTTAATATTAAATATTAAAATAAATTAAATAAAGGATAATAACTTTTACTTTAAGTTATTTTTCATATATACAATGTAAACACTTACTACAATAGCTAGTACCCAACTAAATATTACTATTTCTATCATCTTTTAATTTTTATTTTTATTGTATGAGGAGCTACTTCATCACCTCCAAAATAAGGGTATAAATAATACCGTTTATCATTACTAGAACATACTCTAGGAACTATAGTAGTTATGTCATCTACACTCATAATATATTCATCATCAAAAATATCTAAAATACAAGTGTACGGTTTGTCCGTCTCAATACTGGTAATAACATCAAATGTGAATTTCCCTGATTCATGTTTAAACCAAAGTATCTGTAGTTTGTTTTGGTAATATCTCCACCCAAATCGCATTGAGTATTTCATGTGACCCTTTCCACAATCACTTACACCATATAATTTATTTACATCAGCTTGATTAGATGGGTCTTCGGTTTTATAAATAGCACTTTCATCGAATATAACTTTAAATTCTATATGATTGTTACAATTTGATTTATATCGATAACCAGACCTGTGATTACCTTTCTTAATGGTAAAAATTTGGTACCCATTATAATCTATTTTCCTACAACCTAAAAATACTAAAAATAAAAATAACCATTTCTTCATCACTTTAAGTCTTTATAGATAAAATACGGTTGGAGAGCGATACCTATAGTGAAACCGTATAACGCTATATAACCAAATATAAGAGGTAATAAAGGCATCCCATCCATATACTCCAAATAAAAATCATCTGTATGTAAAACACATTGTACTATCCCAAATAAGAATAATATAAATTTAAACTTTCCCGTTTTATGTTCGGTTAATAACCATTTAAAATAATTTTTCATAATTTGTTTTTAATTAAAATTCCGTAATTGGGTTTTCCACTTCCTTAAATTTACCCCACAAGAATACTCTAGAGGTGTATGATATTTTGGTATATCTACCATCGTAAATTATTTTATTAGACTTACCAAACTGTTTAAACGTAATCATACCAAGTTTAGGGAATCTATGGTTTGGTTCTTGTTTTATAATATAAAATCTCTGACTTTCATAACTAGAAATCCAATCAGGAGCCTCTTCTATATGAGTCCATGTAGAATCTTTATCCATAATAGAATAGTCAGGTACGAACTGATATGTTTTACCCACCTCTAGTTGTTCCACCTTATAATATGTACTAAGGTCCTTAACCCATTGCAGGTCATTATCCATTTCTTCTCGTATGATTTTTTTAATATTCATTTAATAATAAATATTATGTTATATATCTTTATTTTGGAAAGTTTTTTTTAATGTATAGGTTAACCATTCAAATGATTCGTGATTTTTTGTGGCTAATAATCTAAAAGATATTTCTTCCGCTAATTTAATAATTTCTTTTTCAGTCATATTGATTTCTTAATTTTTTCGACAAGTTTTTTTAATTTAATGGTGTATTCTGGGTCTGAAGCGTAACCAATTTCATTTAAAAATTGATAGTAATCTTCATACTCTTTTTTAAAATATTTATATTGGATACCTCTTTTATACCCACCAATCGACTCTTTCCAATTATCATAAGGGAAATAACTTTTCTTTTTAGAATTATATAACCCAAATAAATTATTGACATCCATAGAACATCCTTTACACTGGTACCACCCGGTCTCTAATAATGATTGAGCTAATACAATTTCAGGAAACTTAACATCTTGTTTTTTTAATTCTATAAAGACTTCGTTTGTTGTTTGTCCTATAGAAAGTAATGGTATTAAACATAACCCTATTATTAATTTTTTCATGTTCGTTTTTATTTTTAGATTAATCTTTTCTATGTACCTTTATCCAAACAAGTATGAATAGTGTAAATATACAACCAAATATTATACCTTCTTCCATTTTTTAATTATTAACTATATTTTAGTGATAACTGATATAAATATTCTTTTACTTCTGCTTTTGAAATTAAACCATTTTCTAAGTCTTCGTGATAGCCTTCACATCTAATAGCATCTTCTAAAGTAATACCCCTCAATATTTTTTTCCATTTTTTATGTATCTTATTTTCGTCCATCTACTTTTCTTTATGTTTTTTTAAATCTTCTACACTTATAACATATTTTTCCCTTAATCTTTTAATTTCTTTTAATCCTTCAGGTGAAATGTTTTTGTCATATTTTTCCCTTACTCTATCAGATATTGGTATAGTATCACCTTGTTCATCTACTCTAACAAAAATCATATTGGTTGATAAAATTAAATTTTGTTTACCATTATAAACATTATGACTTCTCGCCTCTAACTTAATAGTCAAACTAGTGTGCCCTACCTCCTCAACTAAACCATATATTTTTAGTAGTTGGCCTTCTTTGGCTGGTTTATTAAAAATACATTTGTCAATAAGTTTAGTTACCATTATAGGTGTACCACAAACTTCTGACGCGAAACCAGCTCCAGCGGCATCCATCCACGAAAGAAGTTTACCACCAAATAAGTTTCCGTGAAAACCTAAATCTGATTTTTTGATTGGGTGTGTTGTTATGTGTATCATTTTTTTATTTATTAATATTGTTAATATTGTTAATATCTCTCATTTGTTTTTTAAAATATTTCCTACAAACAGGTAAGTAAGATTCGTTACCACCGATTTGTACTTGTTCTCCCTTAAATACTGGTTTATTATTTAATAATCTCATATTCATAGAAGCTTTACTACCAAATTCACAAATAGTCTTTAACTCTTCAATTTCATCCGCTAAAGACATTAAATATGTAGAACCTTCAAAAGGTTCAGCTTTGTAGTCAGAACGAAGTCCATAGGTTATAACATCAATATCTAAGTCATCCACAATGTCTGTTAATTGCCAAACTTGTTCTTTGGTTAAAAATTGTGATTCATCAACTAAAATACATGAAGGTTTACCCCCAGTAACAGTATAGTCTAACATAACTTCTTCGTAAATATTAGTTTTTTTAGAAAAAGTATTAGATTCACGACTAATACCTACTCTAGAAGTTATTTTCTTTTTACCAAACCTGTTGTCTAATTCTGAAGTTAAAAGAAACACTTTTTTATTTCTTTCTTCGTAATTATGAGCGGTTTTTAACAAATCTAATGACTTGCCAGCTCCCATTGTTGAATATCTAAAATATAATTTACCCATTTTTATAATTTTACTAATTAAAACTAAAAAAATCAATCTTTAACTTTGGGTATTAGATAAATTTTCTTATATTTGTATTGTTAGTATAAGTCACACCTAAAAAAAAATAATATATGAGTCAAATAGTAAAATTAAAAAATTTAAGCATACCACAACAAGTCCTAATACCAATGAAAACAAACACTTCTTTAGATAGTTTTATCTCAGATAGGGGTGGGTTATTACCTTCTTGTATATACGTCATTGTTGGTGGTGCTGGTAGTGGTAAAACTTCATGGTCAATCGACACTTTATGTAAACTACAAACTAATAACCCTACTAAGAAATTTTTATACATTTCTGGTGAACAAGATGAGATTGATAACTACGAATTGTCTGAAAAACTTCCAGGTCTTAAAGATTTAAATACACTTTATTTGTCTGGCTGTGAGAACCCAAAAGAAGCTATTACAGAAGTTTTTAATCAAGGATGGGACACTGTTCTTATTGATAGTTTAGAAATTATCGCGAAAAGAATTGAGTCTACCTCTTCTTTAAATATTAAACAAAGTTACAAATGGGTTATGGATTTAATGTTTAAACATAAAAAAGGGGGTAACCCAACTAATATTTACACTTCTTTTTTGGTTATACAACAGGCGACTAAATCGGGTACTTTCAAAGGTGACTCTTCCATTGAATTCGATACTACAGGGATGTTGTATGTAGTTAATGATGAATCAGAAACTAATAGGTATGTTATTTTTTCTAAAAACCGTAGAGGAGATAATAAGGTAAAACAATATTACCGACTAAATAATGGTAGAATGTCCTATATACCTAGATATGTAGAACCCGTAATTCAAGAAACACCACAAGTAACAGGTGTAAGGACAAGTAGTTTTAGACACTCTTTTATAGGGTAAAAAAAAATGGGAGTTAAACTCCCATTTTTTATTTTAATTTTACCTCTAATAAACCTTCATTTAAAAAAGTTGGTTCCCCCGATAAACCGTAATCACTTAACACTTTTTTAGTGATTTCTTTCATCTTTACACTATTACCAGTAACAATAATAACGCTATTTTTATTACCAGTCATGTGCTCAGTTAAAAATGTATCTAGTTTTCTTTGTACATTTTGATGTTTTACACCATGTAAATCTATTTTTGGTACCATACTTTAAATTTTTTTAACATAATTCTCTACAATACAAATTAATTAAAATAAGTTTAGCAAATTTAAAATCATCTAAATTATTAAGTTTTAACCCATAAGCTTTTGCTATTACATTTAAATGAGGGAAAACCTCATTAATTGTCATTTCACTTATTAATTTCTCTTTCATAACCTAATTATAGGTCATTAAATTAATATTGTCAATCTAAAGGTTTTATGTATTTTGAAATTTCTTCTACTGGAACGTCAACATGTTTTTCTAGAACATCTTGATTACCGTAATAAGTACTACTGTGTTTTTTGTGTAACTTTAAATCAGCTTTTTCATAACCACTTTTAAAATTAATAATCCATATAGTGTCATCATTTGGGTTTACCCTTTCTACTCGACTGTAATCATACCAATGACTATTTTTGTGTCCAATACCCAGTTCTTTAAAATTAGATAAAACTTTTTCGTATTTTTTAAAAAATTCACTATCCAAATAATCTTCTGTTTTATCTAAAAAATCATTAAAAGCGTGGTCTATTTGTTCATCACCACCACTTGTATCCCAGTCATCATAAAACCACTCATACCAACTTATAGAAGCTAATTTTTTTATTATAGCTTTAAGTAACCCTGTTAAATCATTAACACCTTTACTATAGTAGTTTTGGTAAGCCTTTTCTATCGGTATTTTAATTTCTATTTCGTCACCTGACATACTTACTTCCACCCCAACTTGTTTAGAAACACTATCCCATTCGTTGGAAATATCTAGCCACCTATTTTTTTGGATAATATAACCTAATTGATTTAAGTATTCACTAATCGACTCTTCAAATAAAGATTGTATTTTTGGGTGTTTGAATTCACGAGTTAGACTAGTCATTTCGTCCTCAAAGTTTTCAATACGTTCACCACTACCAACATAACTCAATATTTCATTAAATCTATTTTTTTGGTCATCACCTAATCTATAATAAGAGTAATTAAATTCATCTGAATCAAACTCATACCAATCACCATCACCATCATAAGGTGTACCATTTTGCCATAATGCTTCCACTATCCACCTATCATCTTCCCAATAACCCTCTTCATCCCAAAAATCACTTAACTCATCCCTAGTAAAATAAAAAGCGATATACTCATTATTGATTCTAACATCACAGTATTTTTGTTTATCACCAAAACAAATCGCTTTTGAATCATCGTAATATTCACCACCACTAAATGGGTCCACATTTTTAATCCAATCTAGTTCATTGGATTCTATTATAGGGAAACTTTCATCTCTTTTTCTTAAAATAAAATCTACTGTAACTACCTTTGGATTGTGTTTTAACATATTGTCAGCTATCTCACCAGGTGTACCTCTATTCCCTTTATAATATTCAGCCCAACTTATTTTTTCCAAAGCATCATCTTCAGTTCTAAATCTAGACCTTAAAATGGCTTCAGCATCAAAATTTTCTACAGGTTCAAAACTATGTCCACCAAACCTACCCATCCCATAGATAAATTTTTCATCACCAGAAACAAGTAAATAAAAACTATCACTTAAATCACTTAACTCCTCACGTATGATTCTTTTTAGGTTCATACTAATAAATATGCTTTTATTTAGTAGTTTTCAGATTAATATCAAAACGTTTAAAAGTGGTGTGTACATTCCAAGAAAACAACATAGTTAATAAAAAAAGTGTAACAGAAACTACCGTTAGTGTTCTTATAATTATCCATACTAAATCTGATTTGTTACTCACACAATTTTTTCTACTTCCTCAACCAATATTTTTGATGGTACTACGCCAGACTGTCTCCAAATAGTTTTACCTTTTTGGAACAAAATCATTGTTGGCACCCCTTTAATTCCGTATTTTAATGCTACTTCACGGTTTTTATCTATATCTATTTTTAACACTGTGGATTTATCACCTAAAGTGTTTTTAGTCTCTTCTATAATTGGTGTCATTGCTTGACAGGGTGAACACCAATTTGCGTAAAAGTCAACTAATGTTGGCTTATCAGAATTAATTATTTCATTAAAATCACTCATTATTTTCTTTCTCTTCTTTAACAATGTTCATATGTGAACCATCACAATATCCATTTTCATCTTTTGTGTTACCACATCCACATTTAGGTCTTTCACTCATTTTAGATTATTTTTTTAAGTTTTGTTATTTTATTATTATCTAAGGGGTATTTTATTTTATTTATTTCCCATAGATTATCTTTTTTTTTATTGTTACAGTTATAGCAAGAAACAATAAAATTTTCTTCTTCCCTTTTCAAAGATTTATATTTTGATTTTGGGTAAAAGTGGTCAACTGTTGCGACATCTTCAAGATTAATTTTTTTACACCAATCGTAAACCTTTAAATTTTTTTTACCACAATATTCACAGTGTAAAGTATTATTTTTTTTATTTATTTTTTTTAAAAAATCTATGTTAAACTTTAATTGTGACCATTTTTCTTCATTTTTTTTAGCCCAAAAAGGAATTTCTTTACACATTATTTCTTAATCTCTATTAACTCGTAAACCCAACCACTATCAGAATTTTCATTTAAAATATTCACTAAACTTTCAGCTTCTTCTTTTCTACCTATCTCTAAAATTTCACTTTGGGAGTCTACTAATAAAACGTGTGTTTTTTTACCTTTGGTGTTACCCATTATTTTTTTAATTACATAACTTATTTCCATGAATTAATAGTAAGAAATATACGTAAATAAGAAAAGACTAAAAAGGTAAATTATTATTATTTATAGATAATATTTCTTTTTCTTTTTCTTTAATAGCTTTATCTAATTCAGATAATTTTTTTCTTAAATCAGGGGGTTCATTGGTATTATAATATTCATCGTAAATCTCATCCCATTCATTCTCCAACACATCAATTTCAGCACTTAATTTATTAACATCTGACTTAACAGACTTATCAAATAAACTTAATTGGTTTGGGTCACCTTTAGGTATTTCTTTTGTTTCAGTTGGCTTTTTATAAACTATAGGCTCATACTTTGGGGCTGGTTTATCATGAACATATCTCATTTTATCAATACGTTTCATAATATTTCTACCTCTTTTATTAAAATGTTTTTCTGTGTAATTTAAAAAATCTACAACATTTTTAAATTTTCTAAAGAAAGGTATGTCATATTCAGCAATTAGTTTAGTCCAAGATTCTTGTAACCCTTTAGCTGGTTCACCTTTTTTATTTAAAAAGTTAGAAGCTTTAAAGTTCATCATCTTTTTTGCTGTACCACGATAATCACCACCCAAACCTGAATTATCGTATTCATTTTCTAAGTAGGCCGGAGATTCTAATTTTGAACCTAAATAATAATACCTAATAATAGGGTGTAACATAGGGCTTAACTTATAAGAACCACCTAACACTAATTTTTCAAAATCAGGTGTATAAATATTTTTAATTTCCCAACCATCTCTAATAGGTGGAGCTCCCTTACTCATCCTATTCCAATCATCGTAAGCGTGTTTAATTTCATGTATTAATGCTGAACCACCAAGAGCAGACATTGGCATATTAAGGTAAACAACATAATTACCGGATTTATCGTAACCAGACTTCCAATGGTCGTATTCAATTCTACCCGAACTAGTAATAACCCACTTATCCACTTTAAAGTTTTTATAAGCTTCAGGAAAATCTTTACCGTTAATTTCTATTTTGTCTATCTTTGGTTGTGGAGTGTAAGGGTATCTGCCATAATTAGCCCATCTATTATCTTCATTCATATATTCATAATAGTAGTCAGGATAGTCATTACTATCGTCACCGATAACCGCAAAAATTTCATTGTAATTTTGGTCATGGAAGGGTTTACCCATAACCAAATGGTCTTCTACGATTTCTAAAATACCGTATAAAAACTGGTCAGGAAAATTAGATTGGGCAGTATCTACTGAAAATTCACCTTTACCATCTAATTCTACTGTAAATAATTTGTCTTGTATTGATTGTTTTATATTAGGGTAGTCATTTAAAACGTCAGCATTTATGTAAAATTCTGAACCATAAATAAAAGCTTTGTCAACCTCTTCCCCACCTAAGTTTTCAAAATGAGTGTAATCTGTTTCGAACTCGTCATTTGACTCAATATCATCATTATAAGATTGTCCATAATCCAACGATTTAGGTGTTTCTTTTGGTTGTTGTGATTTTAATTTTTCTTTTTCTTTGGCAACATAATCTTTAACATAGCTTTCTATAGCTTGTGCCCATTGCCTAACCTCAAAAGAAATACCCGCAACCTCTAAAATAACTTTTTTAATGTTCATATAAAATAAATATCACACTAAAAAGTATTGTTTATTTTTCTTCAATACTTTCAGCCTTCTTTTTACCAATACCAGCTTTTTCTTTTATTGCTGAAGAAATGTTTTTTAATATTTCAGTTGTCAAACCTTGTTCCATGGTAGTTTTACTAGGTTTAAATCTAAACTCATCCGTAACACTACCAAGGTATAATTCAAAATCTGAACTGTGTATAATATGATTTAACTCATTTATATAGATATAAGAACCACTTCTTAATATTTTCATATAGTATTTTTCTTTTTTACTCATAATTTTCTTTTTTATTTTTTAAAATATTAATAATTTTTTTTATTTTACTTTTTTTCTTTTTCTTTGGCCTGATTGTAATTTTATCTTTGTCGTTAATTTGTTTATCACCTATATGAATATTAATGGTCCTGTGTTTTCTACCTTCATCGTAATTAAGTTTAATTCTGTTGAAGTCTTCTCTATCAGATTCAATATCCACTGAAGATAAATCTTTAGGTATTAAATTTAACCCATCTTCATCCCATATAACTTCAAAGTAATTATTAACATCATCCAAAACTTCTTTATCGACTATATACATTATATCTTCAGGTTTAACCCAAAACTTAACATTAGACTCTGAATGTAAAACTTCATAAGAACCGTTAGCCATAAATGATGTCGGTAAAGATTTTATTTTTACAACCCTACCGTCAACTAATTTAACTAAATCTTCATTATCCATTAATTAAACTTAGTATATTAAAATAATAAATCAATGATACTAAAGAAAATAAAAGTGTTGGGGTTAATGCGTATGTATATGTTGTTTACAACTATACTACGATTTAGTTCATTAACTCTCTTTTCTTTTTTTCTCGTTCTAAGGCTTTTATACGAATTTTTTGTTTAGTTTCTTCCGACATCTTCCGACCTTTAGGGCTTGGTGGTTTTAGTCCTTTCCTCTTTCTAGTTTCACTAATTTTTCTCTTAGTTTCTTCTGAAAGTTTTCTACCTTTCATTTTTTTACCACACTCAGATAGTTTTTTTCGACCCTCATCAGTTAGATTACCAGTGATTTTTTCTTTTTGTTCGTCAGTATACACAACACCCTTATTCCATGTTGGTTTACCTTTTTTAGCTTCTGACATTTTCCGTTTGGTTTCTTCTGAGTGTTTTTTACCCAACCAAACTTTATTATTTTTTTTAGACTCACTAAGTTTCTTCTTATGTTCTTCAGAAAATACTCTACCAGTATGTCCTTTAGATTTTTTGCCATACATGGCATTGTTCTTACCACTTTGTGATTTACGAATTTTTTCTATTGTTTCAGGGTGGTGTTTACTACAACCGTCACCACCTTGTAATAGATTAACCATATCAAAACCCCAACCCCTACAAACTTCCAACCACCAAGATTCCCAATAACCCCATTCATCTATTGGTACTTCGTCTAAAATTACTAATACTGGATTTAAATTATTCTCCATTAAGTGTTTAAACCATTTATCTTTATATTGATTAACCGTCCTGCTTGTTCGACATTCATATAAATGTTGTTTAATCCTGTTCTTAGGGTTATTGGATTTACCCACATATTTAATTTGTTTAGTTAATGGACATTCTAGTCCGTATATAAATGTTGTTTGCATAAAAAACTCCTTTACATATAAATATAAAGGAGTTTACCAAAAGGTAGTCTTGGAGCGGACGGATAGGTTCGATACTTCATCTTCTAACTGGATGCTAGACGTTTTACAATTAAACTACACCCGCAAATTTGGTGGTCAAAGGTTACCAATCTAGATTGGTTTCGGAGATTACTCTCTTACACTTAAAACCCATAGACCACCATATATATTAACAAACTTAATGAGTTTTTTCTATAATTAAGACTTAAAATAGTTTCCATGATAACTAGACCCTTCTCACTATTTTTGTTCTTCTACTCTTGTATAAACTCTCTTGTTTGATTACACTACAATAATAGTAACTTTATTTTAATCTGTCAACATTTTTTCAATAAAATTTTCTAATTTTTTTACTTCATCAGAATTTAAATCAATTTCAGCATCATAATTTTCTATTATTATATCTTGCAAATAGATATCCACATTCTCGTTAAATATTTCATAATCGGGTGGTTGGTAATAATCACCTGGGTCATACCTTTCATCAAAAGAAAAAGAAATCTCAAAAACTACTACTATTGGTTCGTCTCCGTATTTGGGTAGATAAAAATAAATTTCACAATCACTATCATGATAATAACCATCTTCAGCAGAAGCTACCATATCTTCTACAGAAGGTAAATCAAAAGTTATACAAGTACCTTCTGCTTCCATCATTTCTGAAATGATAGATTCATCTATTTTTTTAAATTGGTGAAAGGGTATATAATTTTTAATCATGTGACTTTGTTATTATTTTATTGTTTTTACCACTTTTTTATATGCCTCACCATAATCTGAACATATTTCTTCACCTTTTTTTATGTCTTTTATTGTAAAAAATTTAAATAAATTATTTTCTTCATCAGTTACCCAATCTACATTATTATTGTCAGAGTGGTTATAAATAGAAGCAAACCCCCAAACAACAACAGACTTTCCACCCCACACATTTTTTGGCCAAGAAAAAACATATTCTTTTAATTTATCATCTATTTGTGAGAATGGTTGTTTTAATATAGTAAAGTGAGAAATTTCAATAACCTCACTAGATTTAATATCTTCTTTCGCGAAAACACCTCTACCTTCTATTTGTGATTTTTTAACCTCTATCTTATTACTTATAAAAATCATAATCCTTTATTAATTTCAGATAATGCAGATTCTAAAAAATTTTTAGCTACAGATTGGTTCCAAAACCTTCTTTGTTGTGGATTCTTTTTTGCTATTGATGTTTCTATTTTATATGAACCGCCCACATTATTAACATAAGAGACTAATGATTTATTTAGTAATACTGATTGGGTTATGTCAAGGACATTATTAATTTTTTCTTCGTATTCTGAATCAGTTAATGATGTTTTTTTTGTTAAATCATCTTCGTAACCATCAGCAAAATCAATACAAAAATCAACAATCGGGTTATTTGCTGGTTTTTCAGGGTCAAATTCTAAAATAGTTTTTCTTTTTTTATCAACAACCTCTAATAACTGACCCATCATAAACTCTAAATTAAAATTAGGACCGACTCTTTTATATAATCTTCTACAAATAGGTATATAAAAATTTTCAACTAATTCACTAATTTCTTTAGGTATTTTTTTAATAGAAATATCGGAAAGCATTAATTTAGTAGCGTTATCATATATTTGAGCTAATTCTGTTTTTTGTAAAATAGGTATACCATCTAATAAACCTAAAGATTCCCATCTTTCTACCACATTTATAATATCATCTACTCCCTCAATCATAAATCTAAAACTTGTTTTGTTGTTAAAAATTGTAATGGAGTTTCATCAGACAAAGGTGCTTGTATTTGGTCAGGGTATGGATTTTGTTTTTCTTCAATAATATCACTCTTTTTAAAAGGTAACCCATTTAAGTTTCTGTTAGCGTCTTCAACAACTTTAACCGAGTAACCCCTTTTAAGTAAACCTAAAACTACTGGGCCAATATTAATCCCATAAACCATAAAAAGTGGTCTTTGCATAATTGGAATCCCTAGATTATGGATTAAAGATTCGGAATAAGTATTACCCTCAAAAAAACCCATTTCTTTTTTAGTGACCACCACATTATTATTATTATGTAATTCATGAAACTGTAAACCTTGTGGGGAATTCCAATCCATTAAAAAATAATTCTCAGGTGATGTTTCTTTTAAGAATTTCGCACCTTCTGTATTCATTAAACAATGTTTTGGGTATGTTTTATTATAATCAGGGTTATCAGATAAAAATTTAGAGTTAGGGTGATACCAACCAACAGTACTAATTATTTTAGCTCCCTTAACTTTAGCGTATTGTGTAATATCGTTTAGATTTGTTAAAATATGTTCAGCACTACGTATTTTATATGAACCACCCTCAAAAAAATCTCTTTGTGTGTTAACATTTAAAAATATAGGAAATAATTCTTCTTCCATTATAATGACCTTAATTTAGCGTGTGTTATCACATCCGCCATATCTTTTAATACATTACTGTTTTCTAAAGACATAACAGCGATTAAAGACTTAGCGTCTATTAGTTGGTAAGGCGGTTTTATTTTATATTCTTCACCCGCTTTTATTTCGGTTTTTAATGGGTCTTCAAAAAATAATCTACCACCTAAACCTAACATTTCTACTTCTACAATACTTATTTTTTCATCACCAATACCACCACCTTCATTTACTTGTTCACTTACCTCAACATAAAAAACGGAAACAACTTCACTTAATAAACTAGGACATGTATAAAAATCTTGTAAATGGTTAATAGTATCTACTTTATAACCGGTTTCTTCCATAATCTCTCTTTTTAGAGCTTCTTCAGGTTTTTCACCTTCATCTATTTTTCCGGCAACAATTTCTACCATTAAACCCTCTGCTCCAGCTCTATATTGTGAAACAAATATGTATTTGTTTTTAACGGTATCTTTAATTATAGCACCAACACCATTACTAATTGTTAAAACCTCTCTTTTAACTTCTTTGTCTTTATTTTTTATGGTAAATTCTTCAATTTTTCCATGACCTTCATAAACCGTTTTTTTTTCGGTAATTTCGTAATCTATTACAACATTATTTTCCATTTTTTAATTTTAAATCTTATATTATTAAACATTTTCAGGTTCTTCACCACTTCTTTTTTGTTCTTTAGCAATTTGTTTTGCTATTTCTTCACCATATTGGGCTTCTAATTTTTTACGAAAAGCTCTACGTTTTTGTTCTATACGTTCTCTTCTTGCGGCAACTTTTTTTTTATGATTTTTTCTATTTCTTGACTTTGGCATAATTAAAACTTTTTAATATTTAAATAATGATAAGATTTTTATTGGGATAATTAAAGCCTATTTGCCAACAATAAACTGTCTTTTAAAACTATTAGAAAATTGTGCTTTAGGTAATTTATTAACAGCGTATTTAGCCCATATGGATAAAAGTGTGTTACCCTCCACTATTGTTAAATTACCATCTTGTATGTCTTTTTGTATGTCTTCAGACATCACCACATCTAGAGGCCTTTTTTCTAATTTTGCTCTACGATAAAAACCATGAACTAAGGCTTCCACTTCAGATGGGTCCATGTGGTGAGCAAAAGTTGTATTGTAATCGGCAGTATTTTGTAATGGTTGGTTTCTATCTTTAAATATATTCTGTAAGTAATGCTCTATTTCATGTCTAACATCTTCATTTATTTTATAAAATATCTCTTCATAAAAACTTCTACCATAAGACTCATCAATTAAAATCTCCATTACTAAAACATCATCTTCTGAAATATAAGTTCTAATGTAATAAGGTATTTCTCTATTACCAATATTAATTGTGTCTTCAGACCTCTTTATAAACAATTCAACATCTAAACTTAAATTTTTTTCATTAAAATTAAAAATATAACTTTCTTCCCCATTAATGTCGTATGGTAAATCTATTTGATTTGTGTGTTCGGTATTACCTTCAGTTTCTTTTATGGTTTTAAAAATATCATTACTAATCACTCTAGTAAAAGAATCGTACCTACCTTCTAATATAATTTGTTTTTTATTCATCGTCAAACATTTTTGGGTTCCTAATATATTCTATATCACCATCTATGGTATCAAGACTACCGTATATATTTCTTAATTCGTCACCAATACCTTTAACCGTTAACGTTATCATACTATCTTTACTAGTGACAGACTCCTTGCCAGACCAATCAACACGCGGTGAATTTTTATGGAATTCGTCTATTTTTTGAATCCATTCGGAAATCTCATACCTAGTTTTGTCAACCCAACCCTCAATATCTTTTATTGGTACTTCTGTGGTGTTTTCTTTAGTCCAATCAAAATCTGACTCTTTTAATATGTTTTTAATTAAATTTCTCATTTAACTATATTTTCTTACAATATCATTAATTTTATTAATGATATTCATACTGTTAGGGTTTTCAGCCCACATTTTATCATCACCACTTTGTATAGACATTCTTAGTGTTTCTAAATCTCTAATTAAATCTTCATTGTTTGCTTCATAAGCGAACTGTGTTGCTGATTCAATTAACCTTAACCCTTGTGCGAAATGGTCAGCGGCTTCACCCAATAAAGACATGGTAATTTCTGTAGTAGACCTTTTTTCACGGTCATTATATTCTTTTAGTGACTCTGAATTTTCTTTATCACCATACACTTGTCTTTCAAAATACTTGTGGGATAAATTTAATAGTTGTTCTAAAGTTAAATCATACTTATCACCATAACTTTTAAATTTTTTTAAAAATTTCCGTAATTTCTTTGATTCGGTTCTATATAAGTCAACATAAAAATCATCATATTGTTCTTCATCATCACCTAAATATTCTTGTATGTTAGCTAACATGTCAGAAGTATGTTGTAAACCAGCTGAACTATTTAAATTTTCAACCATCTCCAATAACGTATGTGTCTCATCAGTAAATTCTTCAATAAAAGATTTTGTATCTTCAATTAATTTTAACCAATCATAATCACTTTCGTCTTGGAACCCATAGTGAGTTGACCTTAATGATTCGGCCCACTCTACAAAAGAATCCATAGGGTCTATCTCACGAATCCAATTTAAATCATCATCACTCAACTCCTCTTTTAATATTTTCTTAATTAGTTTCTTCATCTATTTTTTAACCCAAACTTCTCTCTCATTTTTTAATATAGCTTCCTTAGCTCTGTAAATTGGTTTTTCAGTTTCATATTCAACAAAGGTGTCATGTTCATATGGGTTATAAGTGATTAAAACCCAACCATCAGTACTATATTCACCACCAGAATCTATAATTTTACCCACAACCCCAGCGTGAACATTTTTTCTCATTTCTTTTCTAACACGATTTTGCCCACCTTTTTGTACTTTGAATATTACATCTTTTAAATAAATATCTGTATCATAACCAATAACAGGTCCACCACTTTTTCCGGATTTAATAGAATAATAAGGTGGTCTATTTAAATTTCTATGAATAAAAACCCAATCACCATAATCTCTATGTCCTTTTAATGTTGTTACTTCATCATCTTCATCTTCTTTTAGGGGACCCATTTTATCACCTCTTACACCCCAATACTCTAAGTCTTCCCTTATAGGTGGAAGTGCTTTTTCCCACTCTGGTGGAATTGGGTCGTAAATCACTATTTGAAAATTTTTATTAGTTTTTTGGTTTTTTAATGTTATTATTTCACGACCTGAGGCTATCTCAACAGTATAGACAGTAAAATTATCACCCTCAAATACTATATTATCCCCAATAGAAATATCATTGTAATCACCTAATTGTGATATAGCAGCATCTTTAAGTGAGTCATAAACACCATAACCAAAATCACTCGGTTTGGTGTCCGTTATCCAATCTAAGCCATCTTCACTTTCATTTATAAAAGATTCCGACCTTAGTCGTTGTTTTAACCTATCTCTTAATGTATTTTTCTTTTTTTGGTTTGATTTTTTTGCTTGTTTTATTTTATCGTAAAGACCTGACTTTTTATTTTGTTTTAATGTTTCAGCTGCTTCAGAACCTTTCGGTTGTGAACCATGAATAACTAAAGCAAAACTATCATCAGAACTCCAAGCAATACTATCATCAACATCAATAGGTAAACCTAATACTCTAGCCTCTTCTTCTGTACCAACCACTCTTGAGTATCTTAAACCATTATCCATAATAAACTTCTCATTGTGTTTATCCATTGAAGCAATAACTTTAAAGTTTTTAGGTAGACTATTCTTTCTTGCCATATAATATGGTAGTGATACTGTATATGCGTAAAATAATGTCTGTGGCATCTTCTTAGCAACCTCTATCCACGCATCAAAATAATCTTGACTAAAGAAATCACCTGCCTCATGTATTCTTAATATATCTGTATTAGCTAGACCATGATATTCTATTGATTTAATAATTAAATTAGACATCTTTTCTTTGGTCTTCATTCTTTTAAGTAGGTCTAAGTTTTTAAATGCTTGGACATTGGCTCCTGGATATTGTCCTTGAGCTCTTGCTGCGTAACACATTATTTCTGCCTGTGGGCCAGGTTTGACATTCTTTTCCCAAGAAGCCGGTTTTTTCCATTTACCACCTTTAATAGGTCCTTCCCATTTTGCAGGAAAGTTTTTACATACAGTAGCAAAAGGACAAGTATACCCCGCCGGTAAAGAGAAGTAAGGCCATTCTAATTTAGCGTTACCCTTAGAAAAACCTAAAACACAATCCTTATCTAAATCAAAACCTAATTCACCTAATTCCGTTTCATCTTGACCTGTAGTGTGACCAAATGGGTCAAACTCTTCTTCAAAAATATTATAAACCTCAGTTAATTGGGTTTCTTTTCTTAGTATTTTTTTAATTAAATTTTTCATTATAATTTTCTTATTTTTTATAAATATCTTTTTAAAATGTATATGGTTTAATAATAAATATTCCCTATATTTGTAATATGAAAATTTTATACTTACATGGTTATCAAGGGAGTCCTAATTGGGGCAGGGTGGAATACTTAGAATCTCTAGGCCATGAAGTTATTACTCCTCAAATTGATTACGATAAGGAACATGATTTTTTTCTTAATTTATTAGAAATGGATTTTGATTTTATTGTAGGCAATTCTTTAGGTGGTTTTGTGGCATTTTATCTTTCTATATATAAGGATAAACCGTCTATTTGTATTAACCCACCATTATATATGGGTTTAAAGGTTAGGATGAACACACCACAACAATACAACATAAAGGGGTGTAATCGTACATCAATCATCATTGGTAATGATGATGAGGTGGTTAACCCTAGTAAGACATATGAATGGCTTGTTAAAAATAAGCCATTTACATACATTCAAATGATTGATGGGATGGGTCATGAATATGATTTAGAAACATTTATTAATTTTACCAACCCAGTTCTAAATAAAGACTTTATTTAATCATTTTCTTTAACTCCTTAATTGTAGTACAAGCAGCCCAACCTATAGCAACACCAGCATAAAGTTTGTAACCATACGCTAATAAACCTACACCTAAAAGTCCTGCCGCAGCTGAATTAATCCACCATGAATTTAAAATTTGTAATACTTTTTTCATTTTATTTTGTTTTGATTTTTATTATATCTTCACCCTCTATTTCTATTTTAAAATCATTGGGTGATAGATTCTCGTAATAGATTTTTAAGTAATCTATTTTTTCTTTCATTTCATTAGGAACCTCTACTTGTCTTACTTTTGGCCCTTTCTTAGGTTTCTTATCAATCCACTTAACTAAATTATTTCTATTAGAATTTTTATAGAACTCTGCTTCATCAATGAATGACCAATCGTCACCCTTCATTCTTTTATAATAAACAGGGCCACCAATATCTCTTATTTGATATTCTATTTTTTTAGAATCCTCTAATAAAATATGTCTAATCAGATTTTTCATAATTTATTTAACATTTCCCTTGAATTGTATTCAACATATTCACTACTACTATTGAGATAAAAATCAAATATTTCTCTCTGTGCTATTTTACTTTGTTCATTGTATGTTGAGCCCATTTTTATAAGGTTAGTATTTAAACTGTTTGGGTTTATTTCTATTAAATAAACACTACCATTAGGTTTTGCGTTATGATTGTGTCCTCTTTTAAACCTAAAACCCATTTTTTTTAATTTTTGGAATAACGACACTCTTTCCTTTGGTTTTAAATTACCTAACCAAACAATTAATCCTTTACCATCTCTTAAATCACTATCTAATAAAACTGTTGATAATTTTAAATTGCTCACACTAGTACCAATTTGGTTATTAAAAGATTCCAACGATTCATCATCAGAAACATATCTTTGTAATCCATATGAATAAGACCCCTTTACAGGTTCATCAGTTTCCATAGCTAAACCTAACTTAATCATTAACTTTTCCATTGGTGTTGAGTGTTTGTGGAAGTTACTTGGTCTACCCACGTATCTAGCTCTTGAACCTGAAAACCATTCCTCACTAGAAGGAACATCCCCTACCCAATCAAAGTCAGACTCTTTTAATATTTTTTTAATTAAATTTTTCATTATAAAATTTATTATAATAATTATTTTAATTCTTTTATTATTTCATCAACCAACTCTTCTTGGTTTTTACCTATGTTATAAATCACATGATTACCAACCCCAGACTTTTTCATATTTTCAATAAAGTACTGGGTATAATCCTCAAAATAAGTAGGACTAGGTTTTTTCATTAAAGTTTTATCATCGTTAACATCAAACTCATCCCATGTTACTTTTCCAGATTTAATTAAATCTAATCTTTTTTGCATTTTATTAATCCAAAATTTTGCCTCACTTTCATCACCACTTTTTATACGTTCCAACCTTTTGTCCCAATCTTTTTTGTCTTCATCTGTAAAGTTCTTTGTGAAAGTACTATCTTGTTTTAATAAAGCTTCCCAATATTTAATCGCGTCTACCACCCCTTTTTCTCTATTTAAAAGATTACGTCTTAAAAATTCTTTTGACTTACCCATGTCTTTTGATGGTAACAATAAAAATCTATTTGGGTATTTTGATATTAGTTTCATAATCTCTATTAAATGGTCTTTTTCCCACACACCATGACTACCACCCACATCTAAAATTGCTGGTTTCCCCAAATTATTTTTTAAAAAACTAACCATACCCTTAAATTCGTTTTCTTTTCTTTTTTCCCAACCCTTCTTTTTAGTTTTTTGACTTTGCCAATCACCTTGGTCAATAAAATTATCTGTCCCAATAACTTCCATACCAAGTTTTTCACCTAATGGTTTTGTAATTGTAGATTTACCCACACCTTGAGGACCGAATATCAATATAGTACTATATTTTTTTTCTTCTTCTGTGAATAGTTTATTTATCCTTACTTTTAAATCACCAGTACCTTTAATAACTCTATGATAACTATTTTTAGGGATGTAAATCATTTCTGTTAAAGGTCTTGGTAATTCATTGTCCATTTGAATCATCCAATCGGTATCACCTAAACTTTTAACTATCCTGTCTTCTCTATCTCTGTGCCAAACTAATTCCATATCATCTGTTGATTCGGAAAAAATTCTAACTATATATCTTTCTTCTTTTTGTTCTTGAAATGGTACTTTGTTTTCTTTTTCCCATTGGTTTAAAGCCTCTTCATCGAAATCATTTAATTCAGAATCGTAACCACACTGATGACATAGATGAGGTCTATCATCATCAGACTCCATTTGCCAATCCCAATCACATATAGGACATTCTATTTTACCACCAAGTTCCGCCACCAGATAACCCTAATTTTTTAGCGTAACGTGGGAGTCTACAAGACCAATAACCAGCTTTACACTTATCGTTATGTCTTCCTTCCGCACAACCGTGTCTAGCGTTGTAAGACTTTTTAGCTTGTTTATTACTTAACTTGGCTTTTAACCCACCAGAACCAAATCTAATTAATTTAATACCTCTTGGGTTTGAGTCAGTTTTCTTTGAACAACCAGCAACATAAACTTTATAAGCTTTACCACCTGAAGTATCTCTAGTTGGTGAACCAGACTTTTTACCTTTGAACTTATCATCCTCAGATAATAGTCCTGTGTTTTCCATTGGTATGTCTAACCAAACCTCTTTACCCTCAAACATAGACTTCTCACCTATGTTAGTTTGGAGAAGTTCTTTATCAGCTAAACATAAATCCATCTCACCCCTTTTATATAATTCTCTAGTCTCATTAATTAGATTAAAGAAACTCTCTGAACCATATCTATAAATGTTTTCTACTAAAGGTATGTTACGGTCTATGTGATATTGTAAACTTTCAGATATAGATTCTTTCTTAGCTTTTTTACCCCAAGACTTGCCTTTACCTTTATCTTTACAAGCCGCCTTTGTTGGTCTGCAAGCTGGGTATTTACTTCTTTCTTCACCTTCTTTCCTACCACATGATTTATAACCACCTTTACCGTCAGGAGCGTTACAATCAACCCAACCACCAGAAGAACCCTTAGCTCCTTTTCTTTTAAACCAATCCCCTAGGTTTGTTTCTGAACTAGCTTTTTTAGTTAACTTTCTTTCTACAATTAAGTTGTGATTATCTATTTCTTCTGATTCTTTTTTTGACTTACCCCAATTAGTAGCCCCAACTTTTCTACATTTTACCAAAGCTCCAGAAGCATAAGCTGAAGGCCAAACATCATACCTAGACTTAACTTTATGGTAACAAGCATCTTTTTTAGCTTTTTTCTTTTTAGACTCAAAAAGTAATTCTTCTAATATAATTTCCGAAATAACCATTAGTCTCTAATTTTATTCATTATAAAGTCAAACACTTGGTCCATATTATTTTTGGCTTCAGATACATGGTCTTGAGCCCAATCGTGTCCGTTATCAAGAATTTGTTCTAGTTTATCTTCATCCATATCTAATAACATTTTTGATTGTCTATGGATTTGTTCTAAGTTTGAAAAGAACATATAGCGTGAACTTCTTTCCTCACCTTCTTCTTTAATTATTTTATTAATTAAAGACTCAAGTTGTGATTCATCTAGTTTTACGATTCTTTTTTTCATATTTACACTTTTAATATAAATATTACTCAGGTCGTTTAAATTTAATAACTGTCCATATTAGGTAAAAGAAAGATATAACAATATTAAGATATGGTATATAAAAGAATTTAGATAAATCTTTTTGTTTGTCTAATGTTAGGTTATAATCTAACACCATACCTTTTTTCATGAATACATGTGTTAAAGGAAATGTAACTAAGCAACCAATAAAAAAATAAATAAAATTAAGAAACATCATCAAAAACTTCTATTTTTTTCTCAACCTCTTTTAAGTCCGACCAATTACCTAAGTAAGTGGTGGCCTTGGTTGGTCTATTATCTATCCAATGGTATGTTTGCCCATCTTTGATTCTTGGTTTATCCATTACTAACCCATGATAATTAAAACCATTTTCTTTTAACCATTTTTCAGTGACCTCCCTATCTTTTGATTCTCTAGCTGTAAAAAAGGTTATTATGTTACCACTTTGGTACCATTTATTAGTTATTTTTAATGCTTCAGGAAAACATTTAGCTTTAGAATATAAATGGGAGTCTTCGTTTGGTATGTCGTCACAAATAGTCCCATCAATGTCTATTAAAAATACTTTATTCATTTAGTTGTTTTTATTATATTTATTAGTATATGAAAAATATTTCAAAAATAAAGCTAAACTTAGTTACTGAAAAGTTATATTTAGAGGGTATTGTGAATAAACTTTATGAAAATATTGCTAATTATGGTGAGGGTAATATTAAAGCTAAAACATTAATGGAGTCCATATTAAAAGAAGAGAAGAGTAAATCAATAGTAAGTGATATTGTGGAAGACTTTAAATTAGCTCCTAGATTTATTTTTACTTTTGGTACGGGAATCGGTGCTTTATACGGACCAGTACAAAAACTGTTAGAAGGTTCGGGTTTTAGTTTAAGTGAATACGAAATTTACTTACTAATTATTACCGCTATAGCGACTTTAATTAATGAATCGAATACCTCTAGTTTAGTTGATACCGTTAAAGAAAAAGGTTTGTACGCATCAATGGAGGCCACTATTGATTATATTAAGAGTAGTAAAAAAATAATAAATTCAGTTACTAAAAATGTTTTAGGTACAACCTACTCATTAACAGATATACTAGGATTTACTACACTTTTAGTACCAACTATGAATCTAATGTCCGATATTATTAGTGATTACGGGATAACATCAAAAACATTGGCGGTAATGTTAAAAGGTGTTGTTTTATCATCTTCTATATATGGTGTTAAAAGTATTGTTAAAAGAATTAAAAATAAAATTAATTAATTTTTTTAACAATTTCACTAATAAAAGACCTTACTTTACCTTCTATAAAAACCTCAATAATAGGAACATTTTTTCCACTATATTTTCTCACCAGCTCTTCATTTGTTATCGGAACTTGTTTAAAAGGCAATTCATACATGTCCGCTATTTTAGCTTTGATTGGTGGGTTAAATGTGGTTATTAAAACTTCTTCCCCTATATTAAAATTTCCTATTTTTTTTCTATTCATCTTTTTTTTGGTTTTCTAAATATAATCTTGACATACGTAAATCAGTAAAATCACCCATCATAGGTATAATATCACCATTGTAACTTATTTCACAAAATAAAGACGATACAATGGTATTGTCAACCTTATCTTTAATATTTTTTTTAATTAATTTAATTTGTTTTAAATCGAATTCATCATTTAAAACAAATATTGTATCAGAAAAAACCCCCACTTGGTGTTGTATAGATGTTATAACAACATCTTTTGTTTTAGGGTAATTAACTTCTTTTTTTTCACTTTTTACTATAGTTTCAAAAGCTTTAATCGGCATTTCTACTTCAATCTCACCATTTACTTCTATCTTAATATCACCATTAATTAAACCTTTTTCTTCTACTATTTTTTTAATTTTTGTTTTTTCTTCTAATTTTTTATATAAATTTTTAAACCAAATATTATTCAAAGATTCTTTTAATTTTTCTTCTTTACCTTCAGGTACTATACCTCTATTTACTTCGCACCCATACCCACTCATTGTTATTCTTATGATGTCCATAATTGTGTTTTTTATTTAATAAAATAGATTGTTTTATGTCATGAGTATTGTTTCTCATTTTAGACTAGGAATTTTTATTATAAATATCTAATAAAGTTTGTTTCTTTATCTATTTATTGTTATATTTGTCTATTAACAATTAAAAATAAGTTTATATGAAGTATACAAAGATAATTTTTTTCCTAACAACAATTTTACTCTTCTCATCTTGTAAGAAAGAAGAACCACTAAGACCTAATAACACTGTAGTTTCTAATAGTGAAGTTTATGAGTTTATCGATATTGACTGGGTTTTATCTGATTCTAGGTTCTATATGGAAAACTTAGATAATGGTGATAAAAATTTTTATGACCACTTTGGTTCATCACAATTTCAAAGTACTTTAGACCCTATTAGTGGGGCTGACATACCTTTTGATAGTATCTCACAAGGTGTAACTACTTGGCGTTTTACTTCTAATAACTTTATTTTAAATAGTGTTAAATATTATGAGTTTACACATACTGAAAATACTGTTGTAGCTGTGGGTATGGAAAACGGTTCTTCAAGACCTATGACCATAATTGATATAGATGATGTATCAATTACTTTTAAAGTACATGAAGCTTATGGTTCTTTAGATGGTATTAACTACGCGTACTACTCAACCCTAACTTTTGTTAGAGCAGGGGAGACTTGTAGTAGCTGCCAACCTAACTCAGATTATGGTTATGTTTATCAAGGTGTTATTAATGATAATGTTAGTATAAATGGTATTATAGGTACTAAATGGGTTGTAACCAAATACTATGATGGGTTTTCAGATACCTACCCTAACGATACTTTAGATTTTTATAGTGGTACACAATATCGTATAAACAGTGGTACACCAACTAATTACACCTTATATAGTGTCTTTGGTAGTAACATGTCAGAATTAACGTTATATGGGTTCTATACGATTGGTGGTGATTACAGTGGAATGGTTCCTGATAATTTTGTGACTAACGGTCAAATAAATTCAGTTTCATTTACAGATATCTTTAATACTAATAATAATAAGTTGGTTTGGATGGTAAGAATTCAGTAGGTTGTTAAAAAAAAAGGAAGATTACTCATCTTCCCTTTTTTTTTGTTCTATATATTTTGCTTTTTCTTTTATTATCCTATTCTTTACTGAAGGTTTTTCATATTCTTTTTTGTCATTAATTTTTCTCATCTGACGAGTTTTAATAACTTTACTTTTATAATCTTTTAAAGCTCTTTCTATATTACCCTTTTTAACTTTTATTTTTAACATAACTAATTATAAAAAAACTTTTTAAAAAATAAATCTTATCTACTTAGATACATTCTTTTCTTTATCATAAAAAACCAAACCTTCTGAACTCATTTTTCCTTCAAGCTCATTAATTTTATCATTAAGTTCATCAATTTCCACACGTAGTTTACCATCTTCTTCTCTCATTTCTGACAAGTACTGGATTGCTTTTTCTTTTTGTTTTTCTACCCATGATGAGTATTTATCGTCACCATCATTTTCTAACCTATCACTAAAGTTTCTTAGGTTTCTATTAACTGTGTCTAACCTATCTATTTTATAGTACATATTTGACTGACGATTTTTTACTTCATCACGTTTAACTTTTAGTTCCTGCACCTTATCCAATACATCAGTGTCCATATCTAAACTATCGTAATACTGACCCATAATTTTTTTAGTATAACTTTGCATTAAACTTTTTAAACTATTTAAAAGAGATTCAGCCCTTTGTGTTTGACCTCTACCTGGACCACCTAAATATTTCCCTACAATACTTTCTTTTTTATTATGGTCCTGCACGTTCCAATAATCTATTGATGTATTCCCAATATCAGCACCAGACATGAAGGTTTCTTTATCCATTGTTTTTGCGTAAGATAAAGCTCTTGAACCTCTTTGGTCTAATCTACCATTAAATGGTTTGTAATGTATCGCCAACTTCCAATAGTCTGGTGCCTCATACATATATCTTGGGGACCGTTGTCGTTCTGGTTGTGATTTATCAACCAAAAAGAAAATAGGACCTTGTCCAAAATAATTTTCAAAATAACCTGAATGGTTTCTCATAGTAACACACCATCTTGTTCTGGAACCATATCTACAAGCCGCTTTATGTGTTTTTGGCATTAATAAAATAAATCTATCATCTTCGAAAACTTTATCAACACCGGTGTCTTTCATTTCCTTTCTAGATAGTTTTGTTTTTGCTAACTCAACAGCGTCTTCAAACTCTTCTTTGGTTCTAAATTGGTTAATGTCTTTAATTTCATATTTAGATGGGTTTTTAAAAAAATGTTCTAAACTATCTTTAAGTTCACTAAGTGTATTAATACCTATACTTGTTTGTATATTTCTATTAAATACATAATTCGACCATCCATTGTCTACAGATGTATCAGGCACACTTTCTAAAGACCAAGTATTATAACCACCCCTACCAGCATTATCTTTAAACCATTTAATTGTTTTACCACTAGTATACATTTTTGTAGTCCATTCTAAAAACTTATTTGTTTTTGATGGGTCTATTTCCACTAATGAGTCTATCATACCCCAACTCTCTTGTGGCCATTTATTTTTAATGTTTTCAACTCTACCTTCAACTAAAAGGTTTTCTATATTTTCTAACACTAATTCAGTTACTTTATTTGTTTCCATATTAATAAATATTAGATAAAAATAAAAAAGAGGGTATTTACCCTCCTTTACTAAAAATTTATATCATCCAAATTAATGGTACTTAAATAAATAGGGTCACCCCAATTAAATTTATGTCTATACTTAAAACTGTCTGACATATTAAACCACAAATTATTTATTATTCTATTAAAAGCCTCAATTTTATCGTCACAATTAAAAGTATTAATTTTTAACTTATTTAATGGGTCTATTTTTGTGACCAAACTGTTTATTAAACACCTTTTTACAAAACCATGTTTATCAATAAATTTATCTGTAAAAAACTTTATAAATTTAACATGAGTTTTAATATTATTAGTCAAACACATTCTAGGGTCTATAAGATTTTCTTCAAGTATCGTGTTAAATAGGTTAACAACAACCAAGTCGTTTAAATTAAAATCACAATCAAAATAATCAGGAACAGAACCTAATGTATCAATAAAATCAAAATCATTACTTATACTGTTTATTTTTGTTCTGTACCTTCTTGTCGTTGACCATTTCATATTTTCTTTGTGTTCTAAACTAAAATTTGTGTTTTGGGTATAGAAAGTGATTATTTTATCTAAAACTTCTTGGTTTTTATTCCTAACGAACAAATCCCAAAAACCAACCAAAGAAGACTCACTATTAAATTTAAACTGGTCAAAGTATTTTACTAATTTAAAATCTTTAGAAGTGTAAGTAAATAAACCACCATCTATAGAACTTACATTAACAAACTCAAAATAATTAGAGATAAAAGAACTATATTTTTTTGATTTTTCCCACCATTCTTGACCTAAACTATTGTGCGGTAAATTAACAAAAGCGTGTTGGAGTAATGACATTTCTGTTTCAAAGTTACTAGTATTGGTTTTTAATTCTTTACTTTTTTTAAACATTCTAATAGATGTTTGTAAAGGTTGGGCAACCATAGTCACCTCAATCTGATTACTAACCAAGAAGTTAACAAATTCTTTGGTATAGACAATTTTATTGTTTAACCTATCTATACCAGCTGAACAACAATTCAAATCAAAATTATTTAGTAATTGTTTATAGTAGTCAGTTACTTTAAATTCATGAACAGAAGTTAAATAAACATCTATATCAACCTTGTTAATAACACCAATCCTTTCACTATTAACCATAGTAATAGATTCACCCATAGTTCCAAACCAAACTCTACCATACCCATCCATATTTAAGGTTGGGTTTATGGGTTGTTGTATAAAATTTTCACCTGTAAATAAAGGTAACCCCCAATTGTACCCACTTTTTCTACTAAAACAAAATAAATCAATATCATTGATTACTGGTCTAGTGTTCTTATAAGATGGTCTGTTTTTATTTAAAAAATGGTGAATAGTATTAGCTACAGCTCCCCCAGCAATATATGAGTCTTGTGAATAATCATCAAGATGAACATCATTTTTATGACATTCATCTTTGATTGTGTTAAAGACTTTATTATAAGTCTCTTCATTATTTAAAAAATCTATAACTTCTTTTCTATTCATTACACTAAGTTGTATTTAGAAATTAATGATTTATCCACAATATGTTGTAACTTAGATTTTTTTATCTTACTCCAAGCGTATTGAATCGCTTTTGTGTGGTCATTAAAACCATTTTTAAACAATTTAGAACCTAAATAAATTGAAGCTTCTACTGAACCACCGGTTACAATAATTTCACCTTTTAAATTTCTCCCTTTTTTTGGTGCTGTAACTTTATGTCTGATATCAAAGTTTCCGATTTTACAAACATATTTTCCACCTCTTGTTGCTCTTGTTTTTGTTGCCATTTTTTTTATTTATTTTTTAGTTATACAATACAAATATAGATATTAATTTAAGAATAAAAAAGAATCTAATGATTTTTTTTTATTTTATTCTACGCCCACAAACAGGACCAATACCTTCCTTTATTGACTTTGGTGTTGTAAGAACTTTAGCACAAGCCCCACATTTTCCGTGATGATAAACTTTAACTTCTTCATACTTAATTTGGTCATTGAAAAATATTGTTAAGAACCATTTAAATACCACTACTTTTTGGTCTGTTTCAGAAACATCAGATTTTCCACTGTATTTGAATTTCTTATCAGAAAAACAAGTACCAATAAAATCATAACTTCCATATTGACCCAAAGTGGTAACAAACCAAACATCTTCTTCTTTATGTTTCTTAACTTTAAAAGTTACATAATTACCACTAGTTTTATTTAAAATTGTGAATAAAGCGTTTCCGGCGAAAACAAAATCTCTAAGTTGTTGTCCTCTAAGTTCTGATTCTGGTATAAATTCATATCTTGGTTGTTTTGTCGGTATTTTTACGAAGTCCATAGTTTATATCTTTTTTAATTCTATACAAATATAATAAAAAAAATTAAAATAAAAAACTTTTAATAAAAAAAGACCCACATTTCTGTGAGTCTTTCCTTAATATGTACATATTTTAAAAAACTTATTCTTTTCTGTTAAGTAAAAATACTAAAGCCACTACAGCTAGTAAACCTACAAATCCAGAACTACCCAAGGATTCAATTAAAGCCACCACATTACCAACCACATCCATTCCAAATACTGGTGCTCCGAAGAGAACCTGTACTAAAATGCCTATAGTTAAAAAAGCGAACATTAATTCTGTTATTCCTTTAAAAAAACCTTTTACTTTTTCAAATACATTTTCCATTTTTTTTTGTTTTTTTTGTATTGTTATTTGATAATAAATATCGAAAAAAACTGAAAACCTCTATATTGTTGGTTTTTGGTTATTGTAAAATGCTGTTAATAAACTTAGGGCTTTCTAAAAAACCACCACCATACCCAGTTTTAGAAGACCATTTTAAAACACCATTTTTATCTAAATCAATAACCTTATAATACTCATTGAAATGTGAGTCTTCTTCCCATGCTATATCATTAATTAAATCAAAATATATCCCTTCTTCAGGTAAATAATTCCACGCGTGGATTATTGGTATCATTGACTGAACATAACCTTCTATATAGTGAACACCTGGAACATACATTGCTGTATTATAAGCCGTATCAAAACAACCCTTCTTTTCACAGAAATCACCAAACCTTCTCATTTTTTTTACAAACCTATCTACTTTTTCTTTTAGTTCTTCATTAGAACGATAACTAACAACAGAAACTTTCTCCAGGTTAGACAATAACCAATCGTAATATATTTTTTGATTACCCGAAGTAATGCTAGCAATCGACTGTAGATAGTTTTCTACACCAGATTCTTTTATTAATTTATTTTTAGACTCTTTGACTGTTGGACAATCACAAGGAATAATAACATCCGAATTAATATAATTTTCCACTTCACTATATTTAAGGGACATAGCTAGGTATCCAGTATGGAACATATCAAAATACACTCTAGTTCTATTTAGTATTGCTAGGTCGTTTAGTTTATCCGTGTCTTTTGGCGTTTGTATTTTTGAAATTTTAACAAGAACATCACCATGACTATTACTTTTAAGGGTTACACACTTACCCACCTCTATAGGGTTTTCATCAATCCAACCAAAGTCATTTATTTCTTCTTTTATGATTTTGTTTAGATTTTGTTCGTTTAAACTTTGGTAATTTTTAATAGCTTTATAACCTTCACTAGGTAGGTAATTTAAAAACTCTTCCGTTCTTTCATGTTTATAATAGTTATCTGTTTTGTCCACCATAGTCATAGAGCCATTTTTCCTATTAAGATTTACAGATACCTTACTCAAATTGTCGATGTCACGAATATATGCGAAATCAGATAAAAGTTTTTTATAGTTACCATTTTTTTGTAATATTCTATATAAAATGCCGGATTTATAATAACTATCAAAATAGTTATTATTTTTACTAGCGGTACACCATTTAGTTCCTTGACCAAATTTACAAGCTCCAACGTGTGACTTAGGAACAACAATTAACATATCATCATTCTCCCAAATTTTATCAAAGTCTTCACCAGCTGAGGCTTTCTTTAACTTTTTTGTAAATGATTTTTCTTTTGCTTTTTGTAATTCAATATAAAGTTCATTTTCACTTTTATATTGGAATATATCTGAACTTTTCATTAGGTTTCTATAAGAAAGCCATTCTTTAAATTCTCTATCAATGTACACACCACTACATTGGTGGTCAGCTATCATCTTCAATAAACCTTCATAATCTTCCTTGGCGTATAGTTCTTCAGCTTTTTGGTACATTTTACTGTAAGGGTCACTAAAATCGCTACTATACACATCAAGTTCTTCTACATAACCATCAGCATCATAAATATTATCAATTGTTTGTTGTCTTTTTGATTTGGTTTTTTTACACCATTTTTGATAGGCAGATTTTAACCTATCTTCCAAAGATTCAAATAATAGTTCTTCTCTTATAATTTTTTTTATTATATTTTTCACCAATAACCAACTAAATCAACAGTCTTAACCTTTTTATCATCCTTATCATAGGCTTCATTTTGACCATCAAACCAACCATAGATATTACTTTTATCATAAGGTAAAAAAATATTAAAGTCACCAAACTTTTCCTGGTATAAACCGAAATATTTTTTAATATTGTTACCTAAACTTTTTTCAAAATGTGGGCTAATGGCCCATGGCGGTCTAAAAGAACTCAAAGATTCTAATTCATAAAATGTTTTTTTAAAATCTTCGTAATTTTTAAAGTTCCAAACATAACCCTCCCCCTCAATCTCTGACGCTTTTGTTTTTAACTCATCACTAGCAACCACATTTTTAATCCAATCTAGTTCATTGAATTCTTCTTTTAAAATTCTTTTTATTATTTTCTTCATACTAATAAATATCCTTTGTAAACAAAAAACCCCCACATTTCTGTGAGGGTGTAGGGGCCGAATGGATAAATATCTTTTCGGTGGTCCACCACCTTGTTTTTCTAAACAAGGAAACGATTTGAACTTATTAACTATCTTTCTTATTTGTTTTCAAAATCCATACATAATTCATAGATGTCAATTGCGGACATATCATCTAAGACAATCTCTTCATCGATATAATCTACTTCTTCACCATCTAACCAAATCATCATACCATCCATTCCTTCATATACTCTAAGTGTATGTTCTTTTCCGTTATGTTCAAATTCCCATTCTCTTGTAATTTCATTTAATAGGATTCTTGCTGTATCTTTTACTTCCATATTTTTTTTCATTAATTATATGTTTAATATATTGAATTGTAAAGTATGTCACCCAAAAAACCTATTTTTACCCAAAAGTAGTTAAAAAAACACGTTTTACCCCATAAAAACTTATTTTTCCCGTTAAAAGTCCATAAAAATGAACTGTTGTTATTTAAACAACAGTTCAACTTATTAGTAAATAAAAAAACGACCAGTGGAGATAACGGGAGTCGTAAATACTCAATAATTTTCATTACTGTTTGGACTATATCATCATCTCATTGAGATGTCGGACGCTCTTGCTGGTAATTAAGTATGTCGCCATACTCCAGTAGTCTCTGCACCTTCTTACTCTGTAAGCTTGGCTCAGGATTGTCATCACCATTACGTGTTAAGGTTTCCCTGAGTTCATCCGATTTTTAATCTATTGTCACCAATAGATGGGTCCGAAATTAAACCCGTGTCCTTACCGCATATCAACGGTCTTCTACATGTTTAGGATTAAGTTTTCTAACTTACCAAAAATATTTGAGTTTTATAACAACGCTCAATGACATTGATAGTAGTTCGACTTGGCTACTATACCATACTGAGTCTGTTTCCGATAGATTAACACCACTAACTCTAATATCGGAGTCTTAGTTGTGGTGGGTAGTTAGTCCTAATCTAATTAGGCTACTACAGCTGCACCTTCAGTCACAAAGTGACCTACAGTAGCATTTTCTAAAATGTTTCCATTTAAGAGTTGTAATACACAGATTTACGTGATAGTATCATTTCACGACATGCTTATACCAATCTCAATTACTATAAGTCAAATCCAGAATATCCCCATATTTTCAAAGAACTATTATAAATATAGAAAATAAAACATTAAAAGTCAAACTAATCTAACTTCAACTTTTTTTTCTGGGCCATGAATTAAAAGTAATGTAATATGTCTATGGTTTCCATCTTGGCAATTATATATTAAACTTCCATTTATGCAACCCCTTTTTTTAACAACAACCCAAGAATTAATTTCTTTAGGTTGGTACCCCTTTTTAATTAAACTATAGTAAAGTTCATACCAATCGTATTTTTTGATAAATCTAGAATTAAATAATAGTAAAAACACTAACCAAGTCGTTAATGATAAAATTATTGAAGTTAAAATTAAGTCTAATCTACCTAAAAAATTTTTAGGTTTTAATTTACAAACTAATAAAAACTCATTGAAGTAACTTGGGTAGAAATTCATTTTCTCTACGTAGTAGTGTAAAAAACCATATAATTTATTATGAAAAAAAATAGTAACCAAAAGCCCAAAAAAAGGGTATATAGTTAAGAATAAAACACTTAAAACAAAGTAAAGTAAAAAGATACCATCAACAGTGTTTTCGTCTTTATTAATTTGTTTAGTGAAATCATAAATATTTAAATCGTTATTATCATCATAATAATTACTATATTTACTTGTAATATCACCTAATTTTACATTTATTAACTTAGGCTGGGTTGACATAATTTATTAGTTAAATAGAACCAAGGTTGGCGGCTTTATACTGTATTTGAGCCATTTCTCTTTTTAATTCTAAAATTCTTTGCTTGTCTTCACTAGTTTGGTCAATTTTATTTTGTAGTGAGGAAATTTTTGTAGATTTTTTATCATGCTCTCTTAATAATCTATCGTATTCTGCTGCTTTTTGGTCATTTGTCATAATCTTTATTTTTTTAATAATTATAGTATATAAGATAATATTGTAAATGGCGTTAAAGAAAAATAAAAAAAACGGATTTAAGTTATATGAAGTAACTGAAAATCAAATCTATAAAATAATGCCTAAACTTAAAAAAAGGGGTTTAGATTCTATAAGTAATAAAGATAAACGACTTTATTATTTAAGAGTTTGGTTGGTGACTGAAATGCAACCATTACATAAACTTAAAGATAATAAAAAAAGATGTTGGGGAAGAGATAGTTGTTATGAGTTAGACCATATACTATCAATAGCTCATTCATACTTGGAAAAGATACCACCACACATGGTTGGTTCCATGGATAACCTTAGATTTATACCAAAAAAAGAGAATAGAGACAAAAGTTTTAAATTAACTGAGGAGTCTCATAAAGTTTTAAGGAAATTTAAGAAAAAACAAGATATTTATAAAAAAAGAAAGAAGTAATGGAATTTAATTTAAATCAAATTTTAGAATCTACTATATTATTGGAAGGTAGAAAAGAGGATGTGATAAAAAAATACGGTGAAGAACATAAACCACTTATCGATATTTTATCAAAATCTGACCCATCAGGAAATAATAAGTATTTGGACTGGATGGTTAAAACAGCTTTAGGTCTGTTAAATAAAGAAGAAGATATATTAAGTGCGGATTCAATAATTAATTTAATTAGTGATTTTGATAACAGGCTACCTGGAATTAAAAATAAAGACCTTAACTCTTATAAATCTGTATTTGATTTAAAAGCTGTTGTTGATGAGGCCAATAAAAAAGCTGAAGAAAAAAGAATATCTAAACAAGCTAAAAAAGTTTTTGAAAACGATGATGTTGTTGTTTACGCTCCTATGACAACAGAAGCCGCTTGTAAGTATGGGGCTGGCTCTAAATGGTGTATTGCTGGTAGGAGTAACAATGGTGGTTTAAATAATTACTTTGACGACTACAGTAAACATTCTAATTTTTATTATTTTATTAATAAAAAAATGACTTCTAATGAAAGCCCTAGACATTACAAATACGCTTTACAGTGGAGATTTGATGGTGGCAACCAAGAATGGACGTGGTGGGACGCACAAGATACATCAGGGTCCAAAACGCCTCAGTGGGTGACAGGTGAAATGGAATTGGCGGTTAGGGCTTTTGACCCAAAGCATAGAAAGATAAAATTAGGGGCACAATTAAATGCGTATTTAGAAAATCCTACAATTAGAGATTACTTAAAATTTTCATCTATGATGGAACCTAAACAAAAAAGTTCAACAGTTGATAGAATCATTGGTGGGGGGAGTTTAGATTCAAACTCTTTTGCGGTTTTATCACCAGATTTAACAGACCAACAAAAAATGGAGTTTATTAACAATTATGTTAAAGGTTCTGTTTCTGTTAGTGACTATAAAAAAATGGAAAAAAACTTAACAGACCAACAAAAAATAGCTTTGTTTATACAAAACCCAATGATTCTTAATAACTACGATGTTGTTAAAAAAGTGAATGATGAATTAACTGACGAACAAAAATACGTATTAGTAAAATCTTTAGATAATAAAAAAATTAATAATACCGATAGTAAAGTTTTAGTTAAAAAATGGTCTATGACCGCTGAAGAGAGAGAAAAACATAAACAAAAATCTTTTTATGTTTTCTTATCTAACCCAAATAATTTCGTTAATTCTTTAACTAAGGTAGACCCTCTAAACCCTGAATCATACAGAACTATTAATGTAATGAAATTAGAAAAACAAGTTAAACCTGAAACTAATATGTATGGCATTAAAACTGATAGTGGTTTACTAGATGATTACATTGGGGGTAGTGTTGATAGTATTCCTGAAACAATTTTAAATCTACTTAAATCCCAGTCAACTAAAATATAATGGAAAGTTTAGATAAATACAAAATTCTTGGTGATTCTTTAATCTCTAAAATTAATAATAAATTTTCTATTATTACTTTTTTGACTATAGATGAGATTATTAAAGATGAAATAGATTTACGACCAATTTGGTGGGAATTAGCTAAAATGAATGACACTATTTATGAAGCCCATAAAGTAGTTGAGGAAGAGTTAGAAAACTTATCAGAAGAAGATTATGATGAGTGGGGTTATGAAATAGAAAATGAAATCGATGGTATAAAAAATAAAATAGAATGGAAGGTTATGTCGTTACAGACTTTGTTAGATGGTTTAGATAAACTTAAAGATATGGAAGAGGAATACGAAATACTTAAACGTTTTAGAGACATCAAACCACTAGAGATATAAAAAACAACGGGGACCCAAAAGGTCCCCTTTTTTGTTAACAATAACCTTGCGTTAAATTATATTATAACAAGGGATGAAATTACAAAAGTTAACATAATTAAATATGTTATAATTTTAAAAAGTTATTCATAATAAGTAAACTCTATTATACCTAACTCTTGTTCATTATTATTAATCCCCCACTCATCAATAGTAACCACACCATAAGGGCCATAACACTCACGGTAAGAAACCAAAACATTATCTATGTAAATGTTTAATTTAAACCTATACCCTTCTTTTGTTGGTGAGGCTGAAAAAACAATATCATCACCATCTTTAAGAGACCAGTATTCGTAAGACCACACATAACCATCAACCATGTCTGACTTTGAAATTCCAATTGCGTCCTCAGTGTATTGTGGGAAACAGTCAACAAGAAATACATCAGCAAAACAATTATCACAATTTTCTATAATCTCAAGTTCAAATTTTATTCTATGGTAAGTCTCTTTCTTACAAGAAGAAAATATCACTGTTAATAGTACAAGGAGGGTATAAATAAATCTTTTAATCATATTATTTTTCTTTTTTTTTAAATATAAACAAATATAACTATATTTTACTGAAAGGCAAAATATTTATTAAAAAAATGAAAAACTTAATTAAAAAAATTATAAGGGAAGAAATTGGTGAGGACGATTTCCAATGGATTAAAGACATTGAAATTGACACCAATTTAACACCTTCACAAATTGTTAATAGATATGATTCTTTCCCTAGTGTGGTTGTTGGGCCAATGATTCATAGTGCTTTCGGGGACATTTTTTATGAAGGTGGAAAATACATTTTAAAAGCAGACTCATGGTGTGATTTTAAAGATTTATTTAAAGATACTGATTCTGATTATGGTTACATGGGTAAGTATTTAGCCGAAAAAGTGTTATGTGGAGATGATGATTATTGGGAACCTTATGATTCTCATGATTTAGTTTATGATTGGTTTGACC
>Ga0233413_10000136_pt1 | contig 37937 bp, 28 predicted proteins | sample Na_anoxic_6_MG_FD_189019 | JGI IMG/M metagenome (GOLD analysis project Ga0233413, IMG submission 189019) | Seawater microbial communities from Saanich Inlet, British Columbia, Canada - Na_anoxic_6_MG | ecosystem: Environmental > Aquatic > Marine > Inlet | place: Canada: British Columbia...
TGATTTTCCTTTCGATTCAGTATTTTTTTCATACTGAGAAAGAATTGCGTCTAATTTTTTACTCATTTTTATTTTTTTTAATGTTTATTTAACAATAATAGTAATAAAACATTAAAAAGTCAATAAGCATCACAATTTATATTTAAAAAATTTATTTATCGAAAATAATTATAGAGTCTTTGAGAAAATCATCACTTAACTCCAAATTAAGAAGTTGATAAAAAAATAAAAATATTAAAGAAAACAATAAAATAATTATTATTAATAGAAATATATGGGTTTTGTTTTTCATAAAAGTAATTTATTATTACAAATATACGAAAAATATCCCAATTATACAAATTAAATAAAGTTTTAAACCGTATAGTCTGCGCTATTTCGTGGGGAAAATTGGTTACGGGGTATTGGGGTGTCTAAAAATTTTGGAGTGGTTGTACAATTATCTACCATTAAGTTCTTTATATTATCCCTTTTTTCTTTACCTCTGATTAATTTTATAATATCATCAATTTTTAAACAATGTCCTTTATCACAAAATTGATTACCTATCTGGGTTTTTAATTGGGTACCTATATTTTTTAATTCCTTTGACCACATGTGAGTACACATATCTTTAGTTTTACACGTATCAAAATGTACTTTGAGTGAGTTATTAAAAAGATTAATACTAAATCCTACTGCTAAGTCCCACGTATCAGAAGATGATACATTTATATCTATTATGTTAAAAACCATACAGAATTTACCGTCTTTAATTAAGAAAGAATATTTAATTTCGCCATTCCATAACATCTTCCAATTTTTGGAGAAATTATGTTGTTGTTTATCATTCCAAAACTGATCACAAATCCCTATTTTACAATTACCACTACTAGTTCCGCGAAATTTTACAATGTTATCATTAATTTCAGTCAACTCTATACTTTTTAAATATGAAGGGTACTTCACAGTAATATCGCAAAGGGTTTCGGGTATCTTCCTATTTAGATTAGTTAATTGACTCCCAATAGATTTTTGTAAAAGATTATTAATACTATATTTAATTATTATATTTAATTCTGAATGATTAACTATCTCCTTTCCTGTGTTCTCAATAAAACTAATTAACCATACAATGGATTTATATAATCCCTCACTAGATTCAATTTCACCTGTAGAAAAACCTAAAATAACTAAATAATCCTGTAAATCTTTAAGTGACTGAATATCAAGATTAACACCCAACTTATCTTTAATAAAATCACCAAACGCTTTCGCAGAAACATCACCAAAATCCCAATCAATATTAGAAACTTTTTGACCTTTTTGTGTTCTAAATTCTGGTAAATAACCTTTTTGTATTAGATATTTTTGTAATTCACCTGCGTTTGGGTCGTCACCCTCACCGAATCTTGAGGTGTTACCTAAAATGTTATTTAGTATATTATCTTTATGTGGGGTATTTTTTTTATGTTCCTTTTTAAATCTTACTTGTTCTTCTTTGGTGTTTACACATTTTCGTGGACAACCTTCGTTAGATTTAATAGTGTAAAATTTACTATCAGTAAATGGCCCACTAACTGTCTTATCTTTTAAATTTTTTATTAATTCAGAACATAGTGGAATAATATCAAAGTCATCTTTTTTACAATTTTCCTCCAACAACATAGTATCTCCTTTCTGAAAAGAATAGAGTCTCTTGATTTTATCTATTTCCTCCGTCAAAGATATTTTCATAGTTACTATTCTTCGTCTTCTTCGTTATGAGAAGTAAAGGAATCTCTTATTTCCTTTTTATCGTAATTATCAACATCGCTCTGAGTTAACGTATATTCAGTTTCTTCTTCGGTTGCTTCATACCCTTCTTTATCTGACCAAAAATCAGTTAAGGATACACTATATGGAAATGAATCCATTGATCTCATTTCTAACCTTTCTACTGGTGTAGGGTTTCTTTTTTCGATTTCTTTTTCTAAATCATCTATTTTACCTATTACCTGATCCATTCCACCTACTTGAGATTCTAAATCTGATAGTTTACCCAATAGTTCATCCATTTTAGTGTTTATACCATCTACAGATGTTTTTGTTTCTTCAGTTTTATCAACTATATCCGTAACATCTACCTCAACAGTTTCTTCTCCTCCCATATCGTCTGAAGCAAATTCATCCTCAACTTCAGCACCTTCACCAGCATCGGCAAATGGGTCAGTTTCTTCAGTACCAGTCGCATCAGCCGCAAATGGGTCTTCTACTGTGGTATCAGTTTCTTCACCTTCTGGTGTGTCAGTATCGGCACCAGCCGCATCAGCCGCAAATGGGTCCTCTACTGTGGTATCAGGTTCCTCTTCCCCAACAGGTTGTTCATTTAAAAAATCGTCAAATAATAAATTTTTTTCTTTATCAGTTTCTTCAGGAACATAAAAACTATATTCCAATAATTGTTGGTGTCTTTTTAATTCTTCAGATAATAATTCTTTCTTATTCATTTCTATTACATTAATAATTGTCTACCATCATTTGTTTTGTAAACTTTATTTACCCTCTCAACGATTTCTTTACCATCGTTGATTAAACATTCGTCACCTATACACTCTTTTTCTTCAGTATCGTTGTCACCCAAGAAATTATCTAGTTTTTTCTTAAGAACGTCTTTTTCGTTTGTGTCGTCTATATTATCCATAATACTTCTTTAACTATAAATATAAAATTATTCAGAAAAATCACGTTCTATCCCCATTATTTTTAATTCACCTCTTTTAACAATGATTATTTTATTCTGGTAGTTATCCCAATCTATTTTAAAATCTTTATAATTTATATTACCAGATTCAGAATCACTAAGACTTTCAATTAATAAATTTAATGCGTTTATGGTGTAAAAACACACACCTTTTTTATGTACAATGATGGTTGTGGGGAAAAACGATGTTATATCAACGTTTTGATGTTCCTTGAGATATATTCTATATGTAAGAATTTTTTTATTGTCTTCATCACAATTATACTGAAATATTTTATCGTCATCGATACCAAACCTTTTTAAAAGGTATTTTTTAAAACTATCAACCTTATCTAAATAAACAAAAGATGCTAGTGTTATACTTTTATCCGAATTCTCCATTTTTATAAATGTAAGGTATCAATTTATTTTTATATTTTATCTTATATAATAAACCCTTACATTTATTAAATATCTCATCAGAAACAAAAACATTATTATTTAAATTTTTAATCCGATTTAATATTTTTTCTTTTTTTATGGAACTATATTCTATTATGTTTAAATCTATACCAAATATTATGTTTTCACCATAAACGTACACCATATTTTTATCACTTATATAAATAACTGAGTCACTTAACGATAAAATCTTTTTTATTATTTTTTTATTTACCCTACTTTTTCCATGTAAAATATCTAAATAGACATATGGGATATTATCACCAAAAGTATTAAAACATACCTCTTTAAATTTTTCTAAATCAACTTCAAAATCAACTTTTCTTTCCTTTTTAGTAAATGTCCAGTATAATTTTGGGTTCACTTTTTTATGTATAATAGAAATGTTACCCCCAATAAACTCTTTTGCGTTATCCCAACCGATTATTAATGTAGATAAATCATTATCTATAGAGTTTAAATCTCTACAGATATTGAAGTTTTCTTCCTCTAATTTTAAACTTGTTACTATATTTCCAACGTACATAATTACAAATATAGTGATTTTATTTTAAAAAGTTAAGGTTTTTATGGATTATCATTATCTTTTAAGTCAAAAGCCAATAAAACTGATTCAAAAGCGTTAAAGGCTTTCTCAGGAGAATCCTCTGGAACTATAAAGTTGTTGATGGCTGTATATATAGATGATGTCCCTGTTGGTAGTTTGGTTGTTGGTGGTTGTGGTGTTAATATAACACCGGCAACATCGTATGCACTTTTATACTTATCTTTTAGTTCTTTCCCAGTGGGGGACTTGTTTTTCCAAACATATATAGCGGTTTTAAAAGCCTCTTCAAAATTACTACTTACTTTATCAGGGTTATTAAGATAATTATCAGTAGTCAACACACTTGTTTTACTATAATTATAATATTCTTCTCTACCGGTTAACCATAAAAACCCTCTAGGTTTAAATCTAAAACCGTCACCAGGATAAATATTAAAATATGTAAACCCAGTCGCAATTCGTTTATCAACAGTGTCTATTTCCTTTTGTACTTGTACTTCGGTAAGATACCCATATTCATCTGGTGCTTTTTTACCATTTAAAATAGCTGTTTTTTTTCTCTCTATAAACACTTCATAGTCAACTACTTCTGTCTCATACTTATTTGGTGTTATTGATGCCATCGCAAAATTACTTTCCACAGTACCTGTAAATGTGGGTGTACTACCATATTTAGTCCCAGCAGCATTCTTTAATTCATCGTAAAAGGGGTTATCGGTACTTGGTGGGTTTTCACCATATGACCTTGTTTTTTTATCATAAATGGTGTCTGTAAATAGTACTCTTTCCATACTTTTGGTATCTGTCCAACTTAAACCATAAAGTGATAAATAATTAGACTGTGACATAATATTGGCGACAAACATACATACTTGGGTATTATTTATGATGCCAGCATTTTTTATGAGAATTTTAACCTTATCTAATTCAGCCTGAGCATCAGTACCTGCCGGTAAAACACTTTGCCAAATAACACCCATTTCTTCAAAATTACTTACTTTCCATTTATCAAAGTCAAATGCTTCTGTAGGGTCATTTACACCTATTTTATATAATGGATTATGAGGACTTAAATTAGTAAATTTAAATGGTGGTAATTTATTTGTTTCATTTAAATCTAAGTTTAAGTCTGCTAAGATGTCTTCATTCGGCTTACTTATATATTTTGATTGTCTAACCCCTTGAAAATTTGTAGTCATATGATTTGGGGATATACTATGATTCACACTAGTTATAAGATAAGCACCATTAAAAAACGGTACATTTTCTAAATTAAAGTACATTAATGGTTGTATATTCATACAACCTAATGCATCTACTTTACACGTATACGACCTAGTTTTAAATAATCTAAGAAGATCTGTCCCCTGATAAACTTTTTGCGTTCCACCTCTTTTATCCACCAAATCAGCTAGTGCCTTAAAGTATTCACCAGTTTCTTTATGTTCTTGTTGGTTAAGAGATACGTTTTTAAAGATAGTTTGATTTTCTGACCCAAATCCTACCCTAAAACCCACTAAGGTATTACCACCAGTATTAGTTATGTCAGCAGGTGGATTGGATAAGGAGAACCCGTCATTAGCAAACTGATACTTATTTTTTTCACCGATGTCTAATGCTTGTGATGCACCACCTACATAAATACAACAATATATTGGTCCTGTTGAGTTATTATTTTTAAGTGTTGTTACTGGTCTAAACATTTTAGAAATTTCTTTAGGGTCAGTAAAGTTTACATATGTAGGTAGTATTTGAAATAGGAAATTACTATCTCTTAATAATTTAGCCATAAAGTAATATACACTAGTTTGTAAATTACTACCTAAAGTTAAAAAACTATTTAGATTTATAGTCGCCTTATCACCTATATTATTCCAACCCCTATCAACAAATTTAAAATAATCAAACAACGATTGTTCACCACTGCCCGACCCACATACATTAAAACATTTCTTTGTGTCAGAAACCCATTTATCATTTATATTCTTAAAGTAATTATAAATCTGTAATTTTATTATGTTAGTAGATTTAGTGCTACTCTCTTCTGTTGCAGAATTATCTTGACCACTTTCTTCTCTACCTTCTTCTACATCATTATAAGTAGTTAAAAAATTATCAACATATTCTTTAATATCACTTACTTTTGCCGTGAGTTTTTCTGGTACACCGTTATCTGTATCAAAAACTGCTGGTGCCAATACTACCATATTAACAGTCTCTAACAAAACTCTTCTTATGTCTGCACCAGATGTCGATATATCTTCTGCTGAAGGATCAGGACCACTATATGTCTTCATATCATATTCAAACCCAGATGACGCACCAACACCAAATGATCCACCATCTACCCATTTTTTAAATTTCTCTATAAATAAATTTTTTGTGTTCAATGGCATATTTAACAATTCAGGTTCTAAAGGTACATCATCTTTAGTAACAACAGTAGCTAAGTAACCAACCTTAGTTAAATATGATGATTGTAGTGTTTGGTATTTTGAAAAAGAGCAGCCTGAATAATCTATATTCCAATCAATTACACCTCCCGATGCTTTCCATAAATAACCACCGATGAAATATATATAATATTCTGGTAAATTAATTATCTTGGGGTTCATATAAGACCCATTAGGAAATGCAGCTGTTAATACCGCCTCTTTAAAAGTTTTAAATGGTAAAGTAGACAACAATAAAAGTGCTTTAGCATAATCACTTTGTTTACTATAGTACTCACTTTGTATTAAAAATTTTGGGGGTTCACAATCTTCCTCACCTAAAGAAAAATTTGTCCTATTTAAAAAAGAACCTCCATCAGGTACGGTGGTACCAGATAAATCAATATCAGATATTAGACTATCAATTAAAAACGTGTTATAATTATTGTTTGACACACCATCTAATTTTTCAGAAACCTTTTGGTCCCATACATTATAAGATATTTTTGTTAATATATTACTATGGTCGTATGTTTCTTTATAAAACTTTCCAATCTTTGGTTCTTTATAAATCGACTTAATTGCCGTATACCTAGTATTCGTTGATACCTCATCAGATAATTTTTTAGTGTTATATGTAATACCTGGAACATCAAATAAAATGTAATCAACGTCATCTGAGGTATCCGTTCCACCTATATTAGTACCCCCAAAATTTAAAGGGGATGTGGTTTTCCAATTGAAGTTCACACCATCATAATCAAGATTATCTTTATAAAATTTTGATGACTTAATAAATGGTACTGTTTCCTTTTTAAGTTTTTTTATTTTATTACCATATACACTTCTAGCATCTTTAGCAAAAAATGTTTTATTTGCGGATATACCATCCAAACCCGCGAAATTAGCAATACTACGATTCGGAGTTGTCCATCTGGAATAATTACTTAAAACTGCCACCCTACTAAATATACTTTTTACTATAAAATCATCCATTTCAGGTGTATCGTTCAATACTGTACTTTCTATCCATGGGTTTACATTATAATCTATAGGGTTTATGGGAAACCAATTATCTGTATCTAACCCCCCTTTAAGGGATGATGCTTTACTTATTTCTTCTAAGGATTTCTCTTTGGATATCAATTTTTTAAATACTTCTTCAACAAATTCTACTTCAGGAAAGGCACCTTCTGTCAAAGTAACTGATCCGTCACCCAAATAAAACTCTTCTTGTGTAGAATCATCATTATCCCTATAAACCAATGGCCAAGCTACGGGATCAGTAATTTCCAACGGTATGTCGGTAGATATCCCCAATAAAGATTCACTCCTTGCTGACCCTTTAGTGGTGTCTGAAGCATCGTATGATATGTCATATATTGTAGATGTCATTGCTTGAGTATTATTACTTATAATCCTAAAACAACTAGCTATGGTGGGTTTGAAACCTAATTCCTCTTCAAAATTCTTAAGTATCTCATCATTTAAATCCTTTTGTGCGACTTTAGTTTCTTCTCTAGCTAGTAAGTCTAACTCCTGAATTAATGCATCAACTCTAGATCTCTGTTCCCTAAAATCTACAACATATACGTTTGAGTTTTCTGTTAACCCCTTTGATTTTATTTGTTCACTAAGTAAACTGGGTAACTTTGTCTTGAAAGTTTCAATCTCAAAAAATATATTATTATCCAAATTACCCCAATTATTTTGTAAATATAATGTGTTATCTACGTTTACCATATTAGTTAAAACTGTAGATAATTTTTCTGGTTTTGGCGACCCATTATCACTTGGGGAAACATCAACAATGAAATTTTTCCAATTTTTATCCTTGTCACTTCCGAAATTAAAACTATTAACCATTGCAATACTATTATCCTCTACCCCTATTACCGTTGATAATTTAGTTGCGTAGTTACTGTACGTGGCTATTAAATCATTTAATGTGTTAATGTAAATGATAAACGAAGCCTCATGTATGGAATTAATTAATAAGTAGTCTCTTATAGATAGATAATTTTCATCCTTTATTAATGTTTCATCCTTTATTGGGTCACTTTGGATTTGGGATTTATTATTTTTTTGTAATAAATAGATTCCTGAATCAAAGTCTGATTTACCACCCTTAGTAAGTTTTTTAAACGATATTGATTCTGCTTTTTCAGATTCAGATAAATTACCATCACCATCAAAGTCAATTGACTTACCTATGGGGGACCCTATAAATATCTTTAGCTGGTTTAATAAACTTAACAACGACTTTATATCCTTTAACTTATCTAATTTATCAGTATTCGATTTTAATATTTCTGTTTCTATTTGTAATTTAGCTATCTTTGTAAAAAAATCATCTATTTTTCTAACTGAATTATCTTTTTTTCCTTGAAGAATAGATAATGCATCGTCCCCACCAAGTGATGATGCTAGTTTCAGTGTATTTGCATCTTGCTCATCAAATATATCATTTAGATTTTGTAAACCTTTATCGGTGTTCACAGTCCCTATAATATTACCAATATTCATATCATTTAAAAATGCCTGTTGGAAACCAATAAAATTAGCGGATATGTCAAAATTACCAGTTGTTCCATCAAAATTAGATGACCAATTAACCATATGTAGACAATAGTCAATCGGTAACCCAAAATACCCTTTTATTGATAAATTAAACACTGGGTAAGGCATCTTAAAAAATACACTATAAGGTGATTGTCTATCATTATCTTTAATAGTGTCAAATAACCCAGACCCCCTAATATCGGTAAACGTTATATCCACAACAGGGACTAAACTAGCGTTATATTTAATATCAATACTTTTTATACCGAAACCCTCTAAAACCCCTTTACTTTCTGTTGGTCCTAACCCACCTATATTTGTCCAACTAGTTGTCGCATATGTTTTTTGGGGGTTTGGGTCTAATTCACCAGATGGGTTATACTTTATTTTAGTTGATATAAAATCTACCTCATCTGTTCCAGAAGTAAAAAATGTGTTTTTGTTTGTTTGTGGGTCGGTTCCACCATATGTATTTCGACTTCTTGGTGATGCGGAGAACTTTACATATATAAACATGTCTTCAGGTGGTATCATACCCATACCGGGTGGATTGGGGTCTACAAGAAATAAACTACCTTTGACATCTACATTTTCTGGTTCGTTCGATACACCCATTACTTATTTTTTTAATCAATACCTGTAAGTATTTTATAATTTTCTACCGCTTTAATGTATTGTTGAATACTGTCTGTTAAGGGGAAAGGTATCCTAATTATTTCTTTATCTGGTATATTTTCTTCTACACCACCATAAGTAGGATTAGCCAATAAAATTAACCATCCATGATATGGGTTATCATAATATAGTTGACTTAGTTTATCTAATCTAGTTCTTTGAGCGTTATAAACTACTGTTTTATCAGAATTTTTAGGTTCTATTTTTATAAATGGTAGTGGTTTATAACCACCATCCACTTTAAAGTCTTGATATCTATCGAAATATTGATTTCCCATTTTTATAAATTTAATACGCTACCATCATAAGTAAACTCTTTCACTTGAGTACTACCACTTTTATTTTTTGTGAAATACGCTGTAACTTTTACTGTTACCTGTGTTTTTTTACTTTTTATTATCTTTTTTTCTAATTCTTTAATTTCTTTTTCATATTTTTTAATGTTTATAATATTTTGGGTTACAGATGTACCTGAAACCACTTCATTTTGTGCCTCTGTTAAATCCAACTTTGTTTGAGCCAAAACTGAAGTTAATTCACTTTCGGTTTCTCCAAATTTAGGTGTAATTATATCAACACCCTTTAAGTACTTAACTGGTGGAATATTATTGACGCTTTCATCACTACCCGCGCTTATTGTTTCGGACCCATCCACTGAAACTTTATACGATAAAGAATTTCCTTTGGCAACTTGTCCCTCAATTGTTACTTCTGAAGGTTTAGTTTCTACCCCTTCTGAATTTAAAACTCTTATAATAATATTTGACCCAGTGCTTATAACCCCGGAAGAAGTCGATGCTGAAAAATCCTCATAATCTATCTCAATATTACTTTGGGGTTGGGTTGTGTCAATATCACCAGTTTCAGAATCATTTAATTGATCAATTACCCCTTGATTTTTCAAAAGCTCTGTAAGTGCATCAGATTTTAAGTCACCCAATTTAACTCCTGGAATAATTTTACCAGAACTACTATCAATCTTATCCGCCCTAGGATCATACATTTGTGTATTTGCGTAATAATTAAATGACACCGCGTTTTGTAATTTATCGATTGGACCAACTAAAGATTGTCCACCAATTAAATCTACAGTTAATGAAACGTTTGCTATCATAGGTTGTACCCCTATACCTTCTGGGTTTAAATCCCATTTTATACCACTTTCCTCATAATTAATACTTAGACTATTAATTATAACTTTTGTGTGGAAGAAATCACCAATCCTTAATATACACACAGGTGGTCTACCAAAAGCAAGGTTTTGTGGTTTTACAGCTGCGGTATCATTATTAACACTAGGTCCTTGTCTCATACATTGATTTAAGAATGTTAATCTAGTGTTTAACCCCTCGGGTGTTGTTGAGTGATATCCTGGTTGGAAATATTGTATCTTTTGGGAAATAGTTTTGAAGTAGTTAGGGTAATTTGCATCAATAAAATCAAAATATTTTGTCTCATCAATAATTAAACCATCAACTAAATTAGCAAACTCTGGATAAAAAGATAAACCCTCCAAGTTTTCTTTTTTAGGTTCCGCATCTGTACCAGCCTTACTATCATTTTCTATTGTAACATCTACCCTTCTATTAGCCTCTTCGAAAAAATTATCTGTAGAAACTGAATCACCTTTACCCGTAATTTTTTTAGATATCCCTTTGGTTCCTAAAGCAGACTTTATTTCATCATAAACATTTTGGGCTCTATTTTTAGACAATCCTTTTGTAGTTCCCACTGCCTTTCCGGACGATATATTACTATTTAGTTTCTTTTCTCCCTGATAAGCGTACCCATCACACGTAACTTTTATCTTATTTCCCGACAATATTTGATCTTGTACCCATTTTTTTACTTCTGTATTTAACCAAGCACTTATTTTAGATGTTGGGGCTTTTTCTTCACCATCTTCAAAGTAAAATGTCTTTGGTTTGGACTCTGCCTTTTGTTTTACAGTGTCGGTAGACTCTTGTTGTTCGATACTAGCCAATTTCTTCTCAACCTCAGCCCTTGTTGATTGACTAATATCACTATTTTTCCCAATTAAACTCAAAAAATCATTAGGAGATAAACAACCAGCAAAAAATCTTTCTATAGCGTCATTTTGTTTACCTCTATACCCATTTATTACTTTTGGGTGATCAACAATGATTTTAAATGACAGTTGACCACTTCTTTTGGTGTTATTATACGTATAAACAGGTTCACTTCTACCAATAAATTCTGTAGTTGTCCAATTGGCGCTATTAGTTTCATCAAAAGTTAACCCATAAGGTGGAAACCACATAATCCTACCTTTGTTACCACTTAATATATCCCCAGGACCAATTTCACTTAATGGTAAATCAGGTAGATTGTCAGCCCAAGCCAAATTCTCAATAGATAACATATATTTTTTAAGGGTGGTTTTCCCATCTTCCTTTGTCGGGTGATACTTTGGTAAACCGTTTTCCATTAATACACTTAAAGAAGCGTCACCAGATTTAACTGAAAACCCAGAATTGTCTGTTCCACTTGATGGAAATAACCCAGTATTTCTTATAGCTTTTAAATAATTATAGTCGTCATTTACCGTCCACACTCTACAATAATTACCATTGGCTTCAGCATCTATTAAAGTTAAAGGGCTAATAGCGTTACCCCTACTAATAAGTCTATCTTGTTTTTTATCTTTAAAATATTTTTTTGTTTGGTTAATGAAAACCTCATCCTCACTGTTATTAACTAATTGTTGTGTTTTATATAATAGCGTTTTTTCATTAAAATTACCCTCACCACCAGTACTCCAAAAGAAATTTTCATCAACATCCGTTACTTGTTGGTTACCGCTAGTATCTGGACCACCATTAAAATCAGAATCGTCAAATGTCTTAGGTGTTAATGACCCTCTATTGGTGTTTTTCTCTGTACCTATATAATATCTGGCGTTTGTACCCTCATCAGACGTACCCTGTAACCTTCTATCCTCATATAATGGTTTATATGTGTTCTGGTTTAACAAATCAAATAAGAACGTCACCTGTGAAACATTAGTTCTCTCTAATAGTGTATTAACTCTAATTTCAGTACCTAACGTTGGTGCAACACCTTCTTTTTGATCACCAGTCGTTTGACCATAATTTTCATTATGTTCATTCCAACCAACAGCCCCGTTTGGTAGTGTATTAAAATATTGTTCTGAACCCCTTAACCTATTAACATAACTACTAACCCCTCCATCTTTACCTATAGGTGGTGTAATATTTCCAGTACTTGGTGACCCATTATTAGCTTCATCCTCTATCTGAGCGATTTTATTGATAATTGTTTTTTCAAGTTCTTGACCACCTACTAACCCCAAAGAACTTTCCCTTTGGAAATCTAATGTTTTATATGTGTCAATTACGTTAAATGGATATGGAACACCTTTAGTTACCCCTTTGTTAATAAGATAGAATTGTTCACTATTATAAGATGTTGGGTAAGACCCTTTTTTCTTAATACCAAAAGTTTGGGGTGTGGAATACCCTAAATTAGGGGGTACTGTTAATTCATATGTTCTATAATCATCATCTTGTGGTGCAAACCTATTAAGATTAATGTTTTGTGTAGTTCTATAAAACGTTCCAATTGGAAACATTTTCTCATTTTCATCATAATGAATAGGTATATTCTCAGAAGAAACACCAAGAATAGGTACATTAATAACATTCCCAATATCATCTAATTTAGATACAAGTCCAGATTGTGTTAATGTTTCATTTACAGGAGGTGGTAAATTTCTATCTAATAACCTATTTCTAAAGTCTTCAGTAGAAAGTGGTCCTAATTGATAAAATAATCCTTGATGATTTAATATTCCAGCCATATATAATAATTCTTATTATATAAATATTAGATACTAAATTTTCAGGGGATAAATTAATAATTTATATACTTGTTCAAGTTTTTTTAATTCTTGTTTTTGTTTCTTGTATATTATTTTAAGTATTAATCTGGTCCTTGTAATAATAGGAAATAATAATTAATAAGTCAATAGTAAAGTTGAATTTTTTTTAAATTAACCCATTGTTTCCATATAACCATTCGATGGTGGTGGTAAATTAGCGTCGAGTTGACCATCTTGGTTTGCTATCTGACCAACTCTATTAGAAATGGCTGTGATTAATGCTGGTTCCATATTAGAACTAATAGGCGTGTTAGAGGTTATATTTACATTTATGGTTGCCGTACCACTAACTTTCAGTTCTGAAGGTGCGCTATTCGAATTACCACCTATTTTATTAGGGTCACCCGCTAATAACATATCCCTTTTATCCAAACTAATTTCCCCAAATTCTCCAATTAGTGTTCTATCTTTTCCTCCTCCAGGATACGATATTAAATCTCCGGCTTGACACTTACCATCTTTCCATTCTCCACCCTTATCCCTACAAGTGTCAGGATCAGTAATCCCTCCGTATGGATTACTATCTCCAATGTCATTACTAGGATCAGATAATTCACCCCACGTTTCACCAAAATTGTTCATTACTGTACTTAATTCATTAAAAGACTTTATTGTACCATCTTTAATTGATGTAGTTAACTTCCCAAATCCATCATTTAAATCCTTTATGGTGTCTGATTCCCCACTATCTGCGAACATACCTTTGATCATTGCAGAACCCTTAGATATCCAAGCCTCTGTAGATTTTTTCATACTCTCTCTAACACTTACAAATGTTTTATCAATCTCTTTAGTTGCTATTTCATAAATGTTGGTAGCGGTTACCGCTTTAGCGTCTTGAGCCTTACCAAAGTTGTCCATTTTTTCTGACATACTTTGAGTATTTATTGCAATATCTCTAAATGTTTCTTCTGGTGACTGATTAGCTTGTTGAATTTCTTCAGCCATACTATCTGTAATAGAACTCAATCCAAGATCTTCACCATTATGTTTGACAACAAATTCCCCCCTTGATTCTGACCACTGAGCTAATGAAGCTAAATTTTCTTTAGTTTCCATATCCCCGATAGAAGAAAACTTCATTTTAATATCTTTAATTTTAGATGTTTGTCGAGCCATCTCTATCATCGATTTAGTATTAATCCCTAACTCTTTTCCAGCCGCTTGTAGTTGCATTCTAACCTCCGCAGGGAATTCATATTCCCCACTTGTTTCGTTAAACTGCATCATATTCTCTGTCATTTTACCTAATTTCTTAGCTAACTCTTCTGGTTTGTTACGAGCCAAATACATAGTTTCAAACGGATCACCAAATGCTTCAGCAATATCACCACCTAACATCTGTAAATTAGCTGCAGCTTCAATTGCGGCTTCTGGTTGATAGAACTTATCGGCCATTTGTAGTACATCACTAACATCTAAACGCATTTTAACCGCTTGTTTAGCCATTGAAGTCATCCCTTTTACCCCACTAGAGAATGAATATTCTTGCATAGATTTCATATTTTTTTGTAGAGTCTGAATCACTTTTGTTGAGTTTAATCCCATTGCTTTAGCCCCTTTATATGTTTCCATTAACATTTTTTCCATTTTCTGAGAAGAAACCCCCATTAAATTAAAACTTTCCGCCATTCCTGTGGCATCTGAAGCCATAATACCCGTACCAGCAGCAACAGCAGCAATAGCCTTAGCGTCCTCTTCAGTAACTGGTGTGATTCTACCAGAAGTCTCCGCCATTTCTTTGTAAATTTCTTTTAAGTCGTCTTGCTTCAACCCCATTTCTATTACATCTGGTAAAGCACCTTTAAAACTTTCCGTCATTAATTTTGCTGATCTACCACCTAACCCCAGAGTTTTAACTAATCCTTTATACGTTACAGCTATTTTTTGAGCTAAATTATATTGTGCTCCAGTAGACATAAGAAAATCTTTATACTTTTGACCTGTTACCGCAACTTCATTCGTTATTCTACCTACTACTTGGAACTGTTCTTTTAAAGATCTATTTAGTCTAACTATTCTCTTATAATTTTTTTCTGCTTCTTTTTTAGTTTTGGTATCTATCTCTTCACTATCCTTAATAATTTGCAACTTCTCCTTTAAAAGTTTTATCTCATCGTCTAACCCCTTTCTTCTTTCCTTACTAATTCCTTCCACGCCCTCTTCAAACTTCAAGGCGGTTTTTTTCAAATTTCTTAAAGAAGTATTTAAACTCTGTATCGCATCAATTTCATCTTTATTCATATCTTATAATTCTAATTGACTGATCTCACCCTTCCATCCGATCAATATTTTACCATGTGTACCACTAGACTCCCACTTATATAGACTACCTTGCTGTTGTTTATTTAATTCGTCAGTGGTGAATTGAAACACCCACTTATTACTTCCCCTTTTCAAAACCACAGTATCCCCCCCCCTTTTAAAATTAATTATATCAAACCATTTATAACCACCATTTTCCCCAATAACTTTAACTGAACCACATATAGATGCGTCACATTCAACATCTTGGAGGAATTTTATCTTAACCTTTTTAAACCCACCAATTTTTTCACCAACAGTTCTATTCAACCCCCCACCTAATTCTTTATCTTTAACTTTTATTCCTGATATATTGAAATAGGATTGTAATTTACTTACTATAGAATTTAATACCGCATCGGCATCACCGTACCAAGACTCAACAGTTGAACACCCCTTAAGGGTAATTACTCTCTTATCTTGTTTACGTATTTTAGACTTATATTTTTTACCACATTTATCCCAGTTTTCTTCGAATTGTTTCACAATAGACTCTATATAACCTTCTGATTTTAAATAACTTATATATGTTTCTTTATCTGAATCCTTATTAGACGGGTCTATATGTTTATCAAATAACTTACCACACCAACAAATACTGTGTGGTAAATCTTTCATTCTCCTTAACAACGCCAACTGAGCAGCCCCTTTCGCAGCCCCTTTACCAAATCTATAACCTTTACCACCCATTCTATAAACTTTACTACTACTTCCCGCTAACGCTATTTCTTCCGCTTCCGCAGCACTTATATCATTATCTTTAAACCAAGTATACATATCAGTTTCGGACATTTTTGACATATCTACTTCCTCTATTATAATCGTATCACCAACTTTTTTGTTTATGTCATACGTTTGCGCTTCTTTTTCTGTAATATACATACCATCGTCATTTGGAAAATCCGTTTGGTTTTTATGGATTGTGTACTCAACGTTTTTTTTCTCTACTGTAGAAGGTGTCACTATTATTTTATTTTCTACTAAAATATTTATAGTTTCATTAATAGAGGAAATAGTATTTAAAAATTTATTTAAATTTAAACTCATGATGTTTTATTATATAAATATATGAAAAGTTGTAAATATTTATAGCTATTTAGATTTACTATGTTCAGCGATAAAAATTCTTCTAGAATATGTTGGCATGATCATAATATCTGAATAAGTATAACCTCTACTTACTAAAAAATTTATTTCTTTATGGAGATAAGATAAGTGACTAGATTTCAGGATAGAAAAAATTTGATCCGAACCTAAGAAAGGTGTCTAAGGACTCTCCCCCCTGAGTCCTAGCTGTAGTTTTTAGTTCTATTCCTGGTGATATTTCATCTATATGTTTTCTTAAAGACCTAGTATCTAATATAGGTAACTTCTTTAAAGTGTTAGAAATATGTATTTTACTTCTTTCACCCTCTATAGATTTAATTTGTTGTTCTAAAGTTATCATTATTTTATTAGATATTCCATCAGGATCTCTTTTAGATTCCTCTTCATCTCTAACATCTATAATTTCTTCATCTTTACCAGATAATAAAGTAAATGTTACCCTTTTATTGGATTTTGGTAATGTAAATTCAAACTCCCCATTTTCATCTGGTTTAATAAGAAGTTTCTTTTGACCCAATTTAGATAAATCGATTGTTGCTTCAACAAATTTTGATTGATCAGGGTTATATACTAGTTGAGTATAATCCTCACCGAAGGCGGTAATCCTTAAATAAACCATTAAAGTTGTTCTATCCCCAACATTCAAGTCCTCAACATCAAAACCCAAATCTTTAACCTTTCTTCTAAGTAAAATATCTATTACTTTACTACCATTGGATATATTGGGTGAAGATAGTACACTTTCATCCATTGCGGTTAAGTATTCGACTTTAACCGACTTTTTATTATTTTTATATAAAATACCTTGAGAGGGTAACTCAACTATGTCGTAAGGGGTTCTAAACTCTTCAGGAACATAGTTTGGGTCTAAATTTTGTTGTGCATTTTCCATATTACTATATTTTTAAAACTATTATAATAATAAATATGTGAAAGTAAACTTTTTAGTGTATTCTTATTATTACTTCATACAAGACTCTCTTTTTGATTCTACACATTGCCAACAAGTAAAGTATTCATAGGTTGAATCCCATAATTCTTGCTGATATCCCTTTTTCTGATCTTCCAAATCCTTCGGCAAATTCTCTTTAACAAATGACCAAAAAAATTGAGTGCCCTCAGCGTCCCATTTATTATCAATTAACCTTTTTCCTACTTCACTTAATTCACCAGTAAGGTTGTCATCATCATCAAGTTCACAAACCCATCCATCAAAAAATCCTTCTTTAGCTCTTTGATTAACCCATACATTCGATGGTAAAAACTCAATTACCTCCTCTTTTTCAATATCTTTATCGTTTATTATTACTTCTTTATCGTCTATTGGTTCTTCGATTAGATTACCTAATTTAACCCCATTTTCTTGAATCCTTTTATTAATTTCGATATTATTAATAAATTTATTAACATCGTCAGTGCCGGATTGACCTATACCTTCCATTAGTTCCTTAACCTTTAACCTTTGTAAAATTACTTTATCATCATTTTCTTCCTTTTCTCTTTCTGTTTTACCACCAATGATAATCCTTTCCGACCACGATCTAAGTTGTTCTATTCTAGTAGAGTTATAAACCTTTAATTTATCATAGTCAGCTTTTGGGTACCCATCTGGTGTATCATTCATATTTGGTAATAATTCCCCAACTACCGTCTCTACTTTCTTTCTAAGACATTCCACCTTTTTACTATTACAAATTCGTTTAAAAACATCCCCCAACTCCACTACTTTCCCATCTTTATTAATAAGTTCAGTTTGTCCCTCGCTATATGTAACACCATCATCATCTATCTCACCAAAACTCAAATATTGTCCAATCCCCTTCATTTTCTCTTTTCGCTGTTCTGGATCATAACCAGCCCAATCGACTGCTTTTTCCATTTGGTCTCTAAGTTCATCACCAATTAATTTAAATTTATTTTTTAACTCTACATCATCTTTTAAAATGGCATCAACTGCATCCTCATCATTACATTCGATACTACAGTCACACGTGTCATTAAGATCACAAAGACCATCTATTTTATCTTCAATGGTTGTAGCAATAATAACAAATTGTTGTTGTAATTCAATTGTGAGTATGTTTAGCATATTTTTAGCTATTGTCAACCCATAGCTACCTACATTAATCCCACAAATCATTACGTCATAAAATTTTGGATCAGTTATCGGAATCTGCTTTTTATGTTCGTCATTCCATTTCTTTATAGTATTTTCATTTTCCTCCGACATCCCACTCCGATCGGAATTACTCCAACAATAATAAGCTAGTCCCGCAAGCCCGGCTAATAGTACTCCCCATCCTGCCTTCACCCAAACCAACCTCCACCTATAGTGCCTATCTGTACTCCCTTCCTTTTTTCTCCTCTGCCACCAACTTAATTGGCCTGTAGCCTCAGAAGCGTTAACAGGGGTACTAAACTCAATTTTTCTTTGGTTTAATATATTAATATATTTTTCCATTTGTCTTTTAGTGTTAAATGACACTAAAAGTACTTCATCACTCACCTCATCATAATAAATCACAGTTCTCTCCCAATTTACGTCTTTGGAACTTATTTTTTCTAATACGTGCTGATATGTTGTACCTTTGTTCTTATCCCTTCCCCTTTTCCATCTTTTGTACATACTTTCTTTAACTGACCTATACTGTAATGAATTCTCTATCTCTTTTTTAAATTTTACGGTTATTTCTTTACCACCCATTACTTTTCCATTTATTATTAATCCAGCGTTCCTTTTCGCGGTATCCCAAGCTAGGGCCGCTGCTCGAAATTGTTTGCTGTTTGATGTCAGACCATTATCTAGTTCTATAAAAGCCGCTTCTATTTCTTCTATAGATTTAAAAGTTTCCCCCTTTTTTAATATTTCTTTAAATATTGCAACCATAGATCCCCTCATATTATCAGGTGTGATTGCGTTAATTATAGACGAGTTTTTATCCAAGTAGGTAACATAACTCGTCAATTCTCCAGTTGTTTCTTCAAGGAGATCTAACATGTTTAGTGTATCTGGCGAAAAATCATTTTTTACAATAAAACTCTTTTTATCTGCGGCAGATAATTCCCCCAAAAGATAATTAAGTAAAGTTTCTTCATCAGAACTTTTTATTACACCCAATAATTCCTCTATATAAACTTTCCATTCAACCCGAAGTGCAATCCCATTTGGAAACTTCCCCCCCTTGTCCCTAACATTTTTCGATATTGCGTCATTTACTCTTTTAAGTTCTGTTAAAACTTTTTCTTTCATCGATTTTAGCGCACTAATATCTGATCCCAAAATCCCCTTAAAAGAACTAACTTGTATTGCGTTAATCCTTTTAATTAACGAAGTTACTCCACCCTCTAAAAGTAACTGACCCTTCTTTTCATCATACTCGTTTAACGTTAACCTAGGGTTTTCCATTCGACTAATTAAAAACTTTATATCTTCAATACTAACTCTATTATCCATAACCTATTTTATTTTATTTTATCATTTCTGCTATTATATTATCTGATTCATATGTTTGTGTTGAGGAGTAAGTTTTACCTAAATATAAAGACAATGCGGGGACTACTCCTGTACAAAATGATGCCCCGGGACTTATAAATAAGTTTGGACCATCTGAAGCATCTGGTTTGAAATCATCACCTTTAAAATTACTATCAAAAAGTGTAAAGTCAATTGTCTTATTAAAAGGTGCTGGAAAATCAAAGCTTGTTTTAATTCCGGAACGGTTTTTATTCCAGAATTTTTTAATTATCATGTCTGTTAATGTAAAATTCCCGTCATCATCTGATTCCCATGTTCCTTCTAATTTAATATAAGCCAAACCACCACCTAATTGGTACCATGGTACGGACGCCCCGTTAGACCCATTATTCCCATATTCATCTGTTATATTAAAAGTCGCACCACTAATTCCAATACCTCCAAATGACTTTTTAAAACTACAACCAATCTCTTTACCAGATACATTTGTTTTAAAATATAATGAAAATCTTTTTGTACCAACAAATTCATATAAATTTAATACATTTAAAGGGTTAGGGTTAGATGTCTTCCATAAACTTAGAACACAACCGTTACCCTCTTTCCAAGGTGAAAATTTAATTGACGTGTTACTTTTATATTTTCTCCATATTTTACCTAATGAAGTATTCGCCCCTAAACATATATCATCATCTGCTGATTTAACAAGATACCCCTCCTTATCGTACATCATCTTAGATATACCATCTGCACCACCTAAAAATTCATAAGCCTCATCATAATCTATTTCATTACCTGAAGCAGCCAACTCATCACTATCTATTTTCTTATCGTGATTACTATCAGGGTTAACTTCATTAATTAAATTACCATATAACCTTTCATCGTTGAATAATGATTTTATTCTTTTAATTTCCTCATTTAACCTTTTCATATCTTCTTTATTATCTTTAAAATCATTTGTCTCCTTTAAATCTTCAAGGGTTAGTTCACCCATAATCTTCAAATCAGCGTTCATTTGTTCAAAATCAAGTACTCCCTCCGGAGTCTCATATTCACCCCCTGTCAACAACAATGTTTTCTGCTCCTTAGATACTTCTACCTTTTCTGTTCCAGAAATGTCTTTTATAATTTCATCTAATTTAACAATTATATCTTTATCACCCTCCTTTATTAACTTTAATTGTGGTACAACTATATTAACAATCTCATCTACGTTTTTACTTTCAAAACCTGTTTTATCATTTATAAGTATAAATAATTCTGCCAGTTTATTAGAAACAGATTCATTTTTTGTTTCTTCATCTTTATAATAAGTATCTAGTCTTGACCATTGCACATTAATTTTTACTAATTTTTTAAGTTTTTCACTTTGATCATCACTTATTGTCGGTGCCAAAACCTTCTCCAAGTAATCAACCCTATCTTTATCACCTAATAACTTCACTAAGTTTGGACTCACCTTTTCTTCATCCAACTCACCGCCTTCATTAAAAATACCCAGTATATCAAAACCAGTTGTGTCATATATAGATTTAAGTCCGTCTCCAAGTTGACTTGAGAACATATACATACCCAAAAATACCGAACCACCGAATACCGCAGACTTTACACTACTTTTCTTTAAAATGTTTTGAATTAATTGTTTTAAATTTTTATCACTTCCTAAGTCTTTTAAAAACTTTTCACTTGAAAAATCTTTACCATTAATATATTTTTCAAATGCCCCCTTTTCAACAGTGGTTAAATCTTCAATTTGTTTATTTAGTTTATTTAATACGTCATCAGCATCGGATTTACTCATCTTTTCTAACAGTTCCCCCACCTCTTTAAAAGCCTTTAATTCTGATTCACTTAAATTCGATTCTTTTAATATTTTTTTAATTATTCTTCTAGATTCTATAACATCTAAACCTTTTACAGACTTACCAATATCCAACATAAGATTAGAAACATTTATACCTTGTTTTGCAAAGTTTTTAAGTTCACTAACACCACCAAGTGCACCTAAAATTGTAAACCCAGCATTCATCTTCCACCCTTCATCCTTTTCCATTACATACCCAAGAGCAGAGATTGCATCAATTCCTACAGATATTGCCCAACCATATGGACCAAAAGCGTACGCAGCTATCGATGCGATATCTGCAATACAATGCCAATCGGTAACGCAATCAACGGATTTAGTTTTCCACCAAGCACTCCAACTCTGAGTATCTATATTCTCAAATTGTTGGTTTATATCTACTTCCCCCTTTTTCTCCCACTCCACAATATTCTTTAAACATTTAATATTCTCCTCCCCCCGACAAACCGAATACTTTACCATATCATTATGTGTTGGGTTTGATTGAAAATTAGATGGATTACTCCATTTAACCGATGTTACTGCACCTTCATCCGCTGGTTTTGCACAAGAACAAAATTTGTTTACCTCATTCCTATTATCCACGTCCCATCTAAAAAACACACCACCATAATCTTTACAAACATCCGTCATTTCATACTTATACTTATACTTAATTTGCACTTCCGGATTCGCATCATCGGTCACTGAGCTTGGACAACATTCGGTAGACATTACATACTGATATTCAGTGTACTTTATATTACATCCGTTAAACGCTTTTATAGTGGGTTGTCCAGATATTAATTTATTTTGACCTTGAATATATTTTAATGTATAGATATAAGTGTTTAATATCGCTAAAATGTCTAAACTTTCGGGAGTGTCTAAATTATACTCCTTAATAAAACTCTTAATGGATTTATACGGATCACCATAACTGGTGGTGTATTTTTCTCCTGATTTTATTTTAGATGATGAATTTAACCAACTTTTATCAGTTAAAACATCCGTATCATAAATCTCTTTTAATGCATTAGTATGTAATACATTGGCAAGTCTTTTATTATGATTAGAATCCGCTGGATAATCCCCAATTGGTTTCTTAGTCACCTCCTTAATACCTTTATTTATTACAGTACTTAATTTATATGTGTATTCTTGTACCTTCAACAATAAAAAAGATGGGTCCATACAAGTTGTTGGTGAAATATCATGATTAAGTACCCTTTGAATACCTTCATTGTCAATAATAACTGATTTCTCGGTATCCCAACCCCTATCCTTACCAAAATCATCCCACACATTTAATGATTTATTATATGCCACTATCCATTCATTGTTAACAAATTCAGTTTCTACCCACTTTTTAAATTTGTCCTTATATTCTTTATTATCGTCCTTATCGACTATAGAATTGGTAATGTTTTTAATCCATTCTTCCGAACTTAAATATTTACTTCTAAAACCACTTTTATTAATATAGTCGATACCATATTTTTCCCAAGCAACCTTAAAATATTTATTATCTATATCACCCTTTGGGTCTAAAACATCAGAATACCCTAAATCATTATATTCGTCATTTAATTCATCTTTTCGTCTTCTATTTCCTAACACCCACTCTCTAAAGTTATCCCCATCTTCTTTAGTTTTTATGTGTTTTTCTAATAACTGTATCGAATACAACGTATCAATATCACTGGTACTCATATTAAACTTACTAAATCTATCCACATCTGATGTTAATTCCACATCTGATATTAATTCACTTGAATATAACAACCCTAACATTTCCCAAGCAACTAAGAAATGTGTATTACCATATGGACCACTTTTAGAAAACCCATCCTTAAGTCCTAATGACTTTAATCTGTTATTTACATCGTTTAATCTACTTTTCTTTCTGTACACCCACTCTCTAAAGTTATCCCCATCTTCTTTAGTTTTTATGTGTTTTTTATAGTGTTGACTTTGTAATTGACCACCACCTTGATATTTACCTTTAGAATCAATATAACCTTTTCTGGAATCTTTTGATCTTATAGTATTCCGTTGCTCATTTAAGAATATTCGCCCGTATTGGTGCTCCGATATAATTATTCTTTTACCCATAAATATATGTCTCTATACTCTGTCTTGTAACGTAAAACTAGCCCATATCCTATCTTCTTTTGATATTAATTTTTTATTAAGAACTATCATTTTATCATCTGGCATATTAATTGCCCTTTCTACCGCCTTTTGTGCTCTGGGATTATCAAACTCTGCTTTACCACCACTTTGTGTAACAATATCTTCACCCATTTTCGTCCTTATTCTATATTCGTCTCTCCCCTTTTTCATTACAACACCCAACTTTCTAGATCCATCCATTATATTGTATTTTTGACCCAAAGTACCACCTTTAGCTTTTATACTTTCATGATCTATATTTGAAAACCATCTATCCCTTAACTCATTAATCGATGACTTACCTCCACGTAACTTATCCCACCTATTAAGTTGTGAATGAAATTTACCTACACAAAATTCATACGTATCAGTAGGGTTCTCGTTCCCCTTATTAATGTACTTCTTTAAAGACATCTTAGAACTAATTTTAGACATGACAGTTAATTTTTCTTTACACAGTTTAAATGTCTCTTTTAATGTTTTTTTACCATTCTCTAAATCATTCTTTAAATCACCAATAGTCTTTGTATTTATATTTGTATTAACGGGTACATACACAGGCGTCTCGATCCCTTCATCATTAAGAATAGATATCTTTTTTGATTGTATGTCCGGATTTTTGTTGTGTTCCCCATCCAATTCCTTAACAATTATATCGTATTTCTTTCTATACCCATATTTCTTACCATCTTTATCCACCTTAATGTAATAATCAATATCATCACCCGGTCTCTGGGATACATTATATTCAATTTCAGTCCATAACTCAATATCAACTGTAGTGTTTCCTACGTTGTGAGTTTGTGTAGTTTCTCCTCCACCTTCTGGTGCTGGTTCTTCTCCACCTTCTGGTGCTGCCTCTTCTCCACCACCTTCACCTTCACCACCTTGTTCTTCTGGTGCTTCTGGTGTTGTTAATAAACTATTAACAGCTGATTCTACAGTTTGATCAACTAATTCTGATAATTCTACTTTTTCGTCATCAGTCAGTTCACGAGTCCAAGAGTCATCTTCGAACCACCCCGATTTTTCTACACCATTAGTAATCTCAGTACCTACCCCATATTGTGTCCCATCCTTAAAGAACCCTTTATAGCTATCGCCTGTATCATTTTCGTAGAACCCATAACCACTCCATTCCCCATCGACAAATGATCCTGTATATGACATCGACCCATCAGGATCTTTCCACTTTCCAAAACCATTTACACAATCCCAATCCCCCTCCAAACAACCTTGAACTGCTTCATCTGTTTCATCTGTAGCTACATCCATAACCTCCACATTAATCATCTCTAAATCTTCTTGAGTTTCTTCAGATATAACTGAATAATTACTTTCATTAATTTTAAATTTTTTATTTAAACCCTTAACAGTTTCTTCACCAGCGATACCATCATCCTCTAAACCATTATCACTTTGGAATTTCATTAAGGCTTCTTTTGTTTTTGGACCAAAAATACCGTCATCTTTAACTTTTAAGAGTCTCTGTAAAGGTTTAACCACATCAGGTGATGATCCTGTTTTAATTACACCTTCCCTTATATCCCCTTCAACTAAATTACCAAACATTCTTTCTTCTGTAAACAGAGATTTTATTCTATTAATCTCTTCGTTTATTGATTTATATTTTTTTATCATAGTACAATATTTTTATCTTTATAATATAAATATTAAATTTTTATAAAAAAAACACTTATATACAAAAAATCCTCTTTATAAGTTTATATTATAAAGAGGATTAATAAATATTAAGATAAATGTCTTTTGAGTTCACCTATAACCCATTCGGGTTTATCGTTGATATCAGTCTCCCAAAAACGAAGTAACTTTAACCCATCACTACCCTCACAAATTTTATTTTTTTTATCGTCATTTTTAATTGTTGTTTTTTGTGTCTCATAAATTGGTCCGTTTGGGTACTTAATAGGGTTACAATGGTAAAAATCACCATCTACTTCTATCACTAAATCATATTTAGGTAAATAATAGTCAAAATTAAACCCACAAATAGTATATTGGAATATAAAATCCACCCCAATCGACTCCAATAAATCACCAAAACGTGATTCTAATATTGTTTTATTATTATATTGATAATCCTTTAAATATTTAACCCTTTTTTTACGTTGTTTTTCCCTGTTCTCCTCTTTACTCCAATATTCCCTCATACCCTTATCGAGACTATCTAAAACATGTTGGGGTCTTTTTCTTCCTTTTCTGTATTCAGATATTTTTTTATTCCTTTCTAAATTATTAGATATTTTCTCACCATAGTCCAATCTTTTGTCATCGTATTTGGTTAACCCCTTATTCCATATAACTAACTCACCAGATCCGTACAATCTTCTTTGGGTATCTTTAGACTTTTTCTGTGCGTCAGGATTATGACCCCAATTATTGTTAATTCTAGAAGAGTGACCACGAATAAAATCTCTAAAGCCCTTTTTAATACTTAAAAATGATGGAGTTTCACCACACCCACAATTACATTTTGGTGATATGCCTTCTAAATTATGTTTAATAAAGGTTTCTTGTGGTTTGATATCATGTTTTTTGACATTATGAGATGATAATCCCCATAATGAATCAAAGTCTTTATCACATATTTCACATTTGTGTTGCATAAAAAATCCCTTTTACATATAAATATACACGTAAAAGGGAAAGTCTTATGTTTGATAAAGGAATTCTAGAAAACATTGATGGCCCTATCAAACCGGAGCGTACAACTAATCTCAGCTAAAGAATCTGAATTATAGTCTAATGTACCGAAATCAGCGTCATTTAATTGAGTTCCTTGTAGTATCCATTTCTGAACAACAACACCGGTTGGGTCTAACATTTCCAATTCAACGTCTTTTTTGTAACCAGCCGCATAACCTTGTCGTCCTGTTACTGATTCTGAATGTAATCTAACCCATTCCATTAAAGCTTGTGTAGCTGAAGGACCAATTGGATCTCTAAATGTCACCCCTATAGTTTCCCACTGAAATCTACCTATCACAAACGTAGATGTATTTAAGAAAGGTATTTCTACCTCACTACTAGTATATTTTGGTCGACTTGTTGTTGATACCCACCATTCTTGTATTCCCAGTTCATCGGGAAACCTTAAAATAAACCTATTCTGTCTTAATGGTTCATAAGGAACAGGCATTCGCATTAATAAATCCGCCATTTTTTAATTTTTTTTATAGTTATTATTGTATTTGTTAAGTTTTTTCATTACCTTTATTAATAAATATCTAAAAACCAAAAAAAGTGGATTATAAAAAGTTTTTTTTAGAAAATAATAAATCTGGATTAAAAACCAGAGAATCTTATATTGAAAATAATTATAATGAAATATATAATTCAATTAACCTTTATTGTGATAGTATAAACTTAAATGGGGTTATTCCGTTTAAAGAAAAAATATATATCTTCATAAATAAATTAAGTGATACCCCCATATGTAAAAATTGTGATAAAAAATTAAAGTTTAAGAAAAGTTTAAGAGAGGGGTATGGTAGTTATTGTTCCATAAAATGTACAAACCAACACGAAGATCATAAAAACAACGTTAAAGAAACATTTAACAGAAAATATGGTGGTTCACCAATAAGGGATAAGGGTATAAAGAAAAAAATAGAACAAACAAACTTAGAAAGGTATGGTGTTACAAATATATTTAAAGATAGTGAATACATACAAACCAAAACTAAAGAGAAGTTAGGGGTATCCAACCCAAACCAATTAGATAGTGTAGTAGAAAAAAGGAAAAACACTAACCTCAACAAATATGGTGTAACCAACACACTATTATTAAATAACTCCCGTAAAAAGAACCAAAGTTCAAAACTAATTAATTTTAATGAAAAATATAAGGGGTTAAATGTTATTGACGATTCTGGTGATTATGTTAAACTTAAATGTAATAACTGTAATGGTGAATATGATATAGATAGGAGTCTATTGTTCTATAGATTTAAAAATGATATAAACCCTTGTACGTTATGTAACCCTGTAAGTGAGTTAAAATCTATAAAAGAAAAAGAACTAACAGATTTTTTATTATCTTTGGGGTTAAACCTTATTCAGGGTGATAGAGATATTCTTAATGGTAAGGAGATTGACATACTATTACCTGATTTTAATATCGGTATAGAATTTAATGGTTTGTATTGGCATTGTGAGAAATATGTTGATAAGGATTACCATTTAAATAAAACTGATGTGTGTGAGTCCAAAGGGATACACCTAATACATATCTTTGAAGACGAATGGGTTAATAATAAGGATATTGTTAAAAGTAGGTTAAAAAACTTATTTAAATTAACTGATAATAAAGTATATGGTAGAAAATGTATAATAAAAGAAGTTAATACTAAAGATAAAACAAAATTCTTAAATGATAACCATATTCAAGGTACAATAGGTAGTAAAGTTAATATAGGGTTGTATTATAACGATGAGTTGGTATCGATTATGACATTTGGTAAAGGTAGGGTTGTTATGAATGGTGTTAAAAATGAATGGGAGTTATTAAGGTTCTGTAATAAAATTAATCATTCCGTTATCGGTGGGGCTAGTAAACTATTTAAACACTTTATTAAAAACTATAACCCAAAACAATTAATAAGTTACGCTGATAGAAGGTGGTCACAAGGTAACTTATATAGTCAATTAGGGTTTAATAAAACACACAACTCAACGCCAAACTATTTTTATGTTGTTAACAATGAAAGGGAACATAGATTTAAATATCGTAAGAATTTATTGGTTGAGTCTGGATTTGACATTAAAAAAACTGAAAGAGAAATTATGTATGATAGGGGAATATATCGTATATATGATTGTGGGAATTTGGTTTATATTTATAATAAGATGGAAATTTCTTTCTAAAAGTCCCCTAATAATGGGGTTTTTTAATAAAAATATAGAAAAAAAACAAAATTTATTACAAAACATAGCGCGATATCGAAAAGTTTGGCTTATATTTGTAACAACTAAAAAATAAACAACTATGAAAAAATTAATTTTAATAATCGGAATCCTAATTGGATTAACAATTGGTGTATCAGCTGAAGTGAGAGAAGATACAGTAACAAGAAAAAACTCACTAACCCAAAGAAGTGTAATCAAAAAGAATTTTGAAACATCATTTACCAATGAACTGGTGAAATACATCGAAACAGGTGACGTAACACCTTTATTAGACTTGGCTCAAGAAGATGATATAACCTTTTATGGGTTAAGTGATGATAAATACGAACTAAGTGAGGACAAAGAATACTTCAAACAATTTATTAAGAAGTACTTAAATGTTCGATCCAAAGATTTAACCATACTTCGTATTGATAAGGAATATTATGACAATTCTAATCACAAGTTTGGTTCAAAATATAAAATAACTATTCTATATCCTAATTCAGAAAGATACGATAACGTACAAATTTATTATAGTTGGGCTGGTAAAGTTAGAGGAATCACAATCAACGATAATCTACAAGAAAACTCATACACAGATGGTGATTTAAATAAAATATTTGGTGGTGAGTCTGGTTATGAAGGTGAGCGTGTAAGTTGGAAAAAGTTGTAAATAATAGTTTAAAAATTGGGTACGGTAAATTAAAAAGGTGGGATTCCCACCTTTTTAATTTTTAAATAGTCTTAATATTAATTAAATGGAACGATCCCAATAGAATCTTGAAAACCCTTTTTTATGGTTGCAAAAACAGTTGAATCCTTCTTACTACAATGTTCATCCTGACAAGCACCCACTAACCTTAAGAAGTCTCTGGATTGAATAGCCCTTTGCCATTTACCATTAGAGAATACCTTCCCAGCACTAACTCGACCTTCTTTATTTTTTACATATACTGAATAAAAGGGTAATTTAAGTTTTTTAGTTTTTGGGTCTTCAAGTTGTGTCTTATGTATTAATACAGTACCCGGTAATTTAACATGTGATGCTCCGCCAGGTTTAAACGGAAACTCCCATTGTGTCTTCCCACCTGTGGTAGCATCGGCAACTGGAGCTTCATCTTGTTCTTTTATCACTTTTTTTACAATACGTCTTAAATCTGACTCTGTTAGATTTATAACTTTTCCGTTTTTCTTAATTTTCATAATCTATTTTATTTTTTTATTAATCTTTTCATTTTATCAAACGTCAATTTCGGGGTCAACCGTAAAATATTCGCTTTTACCATTTGGACCATAGATGTTTACGGAACAATTATGCTGCCGCCATTCACCTATCTCCCTAACAATACACGTAATCCAATTCTCAATTTTTTTATAGTTTTGGTTAGTCATATCTACCTCCGACTCCAATCTATTTATCGCTAAATGTTTATACGCTTGTGCCGCTGCAGCATCATTATCACTATCATCATTAAATGGTCTGAAGAATTTAACATACTCCGTATCATTACCATATATATCTTCAGGGTTATCGAACCAATTGCTGCTACCTTCCCACCATTTTTGTATACTTCCACAAAATGCCACTGCTACATTATATTCCTCTAGTTCGTTTGCTGGTGATTCATCTTGTTCTTTTATTACTCTTTTTACTATTTTCTTTAAATCTGACTCCGTTAGATTTATAACTTTCCCGTTTTTCTTAATTTTCATAATACCCTATTATTATTATTATTATTATCTTTTTATATAAATATAAGTAACTTACAAAAAGTTACCTCTTAATTTTATCACCACCAATCTATTTCTGGGTCAACAGTATATGTTACAGCCCAAGAATCCTTAACATCTACCACTGAAGGTGGTTCTAAAGTCATATAACATTTCTTATTTTTCCAGTTAGGTATTTCATCTACAATTTTATCAAACCATTCTTCAAACTTATATAACCAATAATTATCCTTTAATCTTGGTAAGTACTTTTTGTTTACAAAATTTCTATATGCTTTCGCAGCCCCTTTATCGTCATCTTTATACCAGTGATTAAACTCTTTGAAAAAACCATATCTGTCATCATGTTTCTCCCACCAAGCCTGAACCTCTTCAGCAACATCCTTAGCAATCTCCCATTGACCTCCGTAGTTTTTTATGTTACCACCGTCAACATATTGTCCCTCTATGTTTTGATTAGAACTTTCCCATAATACCTTTTTAATTATATTATTTAAGTCTTTTTCTTTTAATTTAATAATTTTCATAATGTATTTTAAAAATAATCTATTTCTGGGTCAACATAAAATGAAGATGATTTATAATATGGTGCACCTGTTTTGAGGTAAATCCAACATTTATCATTTTTTACGTCATCTATTTCATCTACAATATCATCAAACCATTTCTCAAATTGTTTATAATATTTATTATCTGTACCCAATTCCTCTAAATATTTTTCAGCTTCTTTTACCTTATAGTCTTCCGCAGCCCCTTTATCATCATCAAATTTATACCAGTGATTAAATCTTCTGAAAAACGGATATCTATCGTCACCTTTCCACCAGTCCTCAACTTCTTGAGCTACTATCACAGCGTGTTTGTAATCGTAATCCACACCACCCGTATCGGTATCAACTGTCTCCTCCACTAATATTTTTTTTATTAATTTTTTCATAATAACCTACCAATCAGTGTCCACATAAAATTTCTTATTATTACCGTCTCTTAAAGAAGATTCTAAATAACAATAATTCTGAAACGCTAAATCATCAATTTCATCCTCTATACAATCGAACCATTTAACAAAATCGGTATAATAGTGGTTATCACTCCCCAGTTGTCTCAACCATGTATTAGACATATTTTTCTCATATTCTTTTGCAGCATCATCATAATCATCAATGAAATCATTTTCAAAACGTTCAAAAAAGTCAATTCTCTTTTGACTTCTCCACCACACGTCAACTGCATTAGCGATTTCTAACGCTTTAACTTTATCTTTTTTTTCTTTTTGAAAAAAGTGTTGATCGTTATTACCAGATGTACTGGGCCAGTATTTTCTAGGGCTGCGTTCGGTGCGTTGCTCTATTAATATTTTTTTTATTAATTTTTTCATTTTATCAAACGTCAATTTCGGGGTCAACCCTATAGGAAGAACTTACACCATCCCCTGTTAACCTCAAAGATACTATATCTTGGTAATTATCATCTATTTCATCTACAATATCATAAATAAAGTTTTTAAGTTGTCCATAATATAAGTTATCGTTCCCAACCTCCCTATTTAAATCATCCATAGCCTTATCTCTATATGACTTTGCAGCTGCGCTATCAGCATCATTCGCAAATTGGAACTTGGAAAAAAAATCATGGTAACCCTTATATTTACCTTTTCGTATATTAGTCCAATCACTACTACCACCCCACCAATCCTCTATATTTTTAGCAAAGTTAGATGCGGTATCATAATCAGAATTTCCATCATATTGTTCTTTTATTACTTTTTTTACAATACGTCTTAAATCTGACTCTGTTAGATTTATAACTTTTCCGTTTTTCTTAATTTTCATAATATGTTAATATTACTATCTTTTTATATAAATATAAGTTACTTATAAAAAGTTACTTCTTAATTAATTTTGTATCAACGAATTGTTTCTCCCATTCCGAAATATGACCTTCACCAATAAAATAAATTCCACACTCTAAATTATTTTTAATATGTTCCCTTCTTCCTTCGGTTGCGGTATCCGCCATATTAACCAATAAATTATTCCCTTCTTTATATCCATAGTTATCTCTATCATCCCACATCATTAAAAACCCAGTATTGATAAATTTTCTTATATTTTCATCTGTGGGTGGCGCTTCTAATAAGGACATTATGGTATCAGAGTTTGGTGTTCCCTTAATTTGATCAATAAACCATCCCTTTTCTTCGTCATTATAATCCAAACTATCATCCCAAAACATTGTAACGCCACTACCTTTCATTATTAATTCCTTTATACTATTGGGTGGGTTATCACTTAATTTTTCCAATTCAGATTTTAATATTTTATCTTGATTATTCCCCCATTGTCCTTCTCCTTGACCGCCATTGGAAAAGAATGTATACATATGAGTTTTTTTATAATCATTTCCTTTAGATTCAATTTCTTCACCGCTGGGTTCATAAGAATCATTACAATTAACATTATTTATCCCAATATCATTAAAGAAATGTTCAATGTTATTTAAATCGTCCCCACCAGACCCTTCATAGTAATAACCGCAATTCGTTGCAATTGATTTTATTTTATCTATTTGTGATGAATTAATATCTTCTTTTGTTAAATAATTTTCTTTATTTTTATCAAAATGATCCACACCTATTATAATACTATCTTGTTTTGGTCCTTGTATAATAATTGTACCATGATTGTTTGATGGGGTAATTTCATCTTCTTCTTTAATTAACCCCATTATGGACTTAATTCTGTTAATCTCTTCGTTTAATGTTTTCATTTCTTAATTATTATTCTTTTCTTTTTGGGGTTCTGTGGATCTGAAGTATCGTACACCAAAAACCTTATCTCTGGATATTTTTGTTTTAATTTTTCTTCTATTAACTTTTCAACAACCTCAACGTTACTGATATCATCATCACTAAACCCAATACTAATACCTTCAAAGTCATCGGTATCTTGATATGAACTAACTCTATCTACAACCCTATCGACAAAATCTTCGAACGCTATCTTCTTACCCTCTTCTGGGTTTGTGGAATCTATATCCAACCCCCATTTATTAATAAACTCTTCTGAAGAAACTGGGTGGTAATCTTGTAAATTAAGATATTCGTCTATTGTTACCCCATTTAAATTGTTTTTCATCTCTTCTTGTTCATCATAATTAAAAGATTTTCGAATAATTAACTTTATACCGTCTTTAATCGCTCGTGGCGGGTTTGATCTAGCTGTTATAATAGAGAAGTCGCTACCACTAATTAAAGCCTCTTTAAACTTATTAAAACTAGGTCCATAACTACGACTATCTAACGCTTCTTCAGTGTCACTTATAAAAGCATCATATCCTTCAAAATCTTTAAATGATTCACCCTCATTATCATTTAAAAATCTAAACTCCGTACCTAACTTATGTCTAATACTTCTAAATTCTTCTGTTGATACGGATACTGGAACCCAAGCTAAACCATTAACGTTATAATCCAAATGAATTCTTGTTGACATCATAAGAATGTTATCGTCCCAATCAAAAGAGTAAGCTCTTTTTTTAAATTCTTTTAATAATTTATATTGAGATTCGGTAAGTTTAACTTTCATATTCTTATAAATATTCTTGGAAATAAAAAAACCCACATATAGTGGGTTTAATTATTAATTGTTTATTTTATTTTTAGATATCATCAAAGTTTGCACCAGTGTTAGTGATGTTAAATTCGATACTAATGTATTCTAACGATCTTGTTGGTTTGATAAATACCCTACCATTTAACTCATTTCTATCAATTGATTCTGGAGTATCATCCAACGTTACCCTAAAGTCTGTTAAACCTCTTTCCTTTCTAATGTTATCCAAAATTGGATTAACTAAACTTAAGAACTGATTTCTAACAACCTCATCATTTTGTTCAAATAACAATCTGATTGAAACCGCTGATATAAGTTTTCTAGCTTGTAACAACAATCTTCTAACATTAATTCTGTTAAGAGCTGTTTCTTTAACTTGTAACGTTTTGTTACCAAAGATTACAACACCAACATCAGAGAATGTAGCCATTGGGTTAATTCTTCCTTCATATAAAGTATCTCTATCATCCAATCTAAGTTTCACTCTCGCTTTAACTGCGTTTGTTGTTCCTCTATTTAAACCAGCTGCTGCGAACCAAGGGAACGCTACGTTATCTGTCAGTGCAATGTTTCTCATAACCTCAACAGTAGGTGGTAACCATACGTATCTGTTATTTTCTGTATCATTCATCTGTAACCATGGCCAGTATGTAGCTGAATAGTTTGAATCGATTCCCGAATCTTCTACTAAGTCAACCGCCTCACCGACAGTTAATGCTACGTTATCTGCATCAACATCTGGTGTGGTCATAACATAAAGCGAATCTGCTCTATCAACCTCAACCATATCCACAGCACCCTCTACTAAACTAATTTGATTCTGTAAATCTAACCCTGGTGAAGCGAATACATTAATGTTAACCGCTTCTGGGTTATTATATGTATAAATACCATCTAAGAATGCGTAGTAATCAGAAGTAATACCATCATCTCCCTCAGAAGTAACATACGTATCAAACAAACCACTTTGGAACCCTACAGATCCTTTACTACCAGTTTTAGTGTAACTATCACCGTTTGTTCTTTGTGTTCTATATTCATCCCACCCATCATATCCACCGAAAGGTGTGAATGTAAATTTCCTAGCTGCTAATTTTTCATATGGTCCACCGACTAAACCACTGTCTGTAGTAAATGCTGATACACCAACTTGTAATGATGGTGTGTATGTGTTAACACCCGCATCAATAACACCGCTAGTTGAGTTCACATCTAAATGGAACCCATCTGTTCTACCACTATATGTGTTTTTACCGTTAGCATCGGTAATACCAACACTAACTTTTTTTATACCTTTATAATCGAAGAAGTCTTGATCAACACCTATAGTTGAATTTAACCCTAAATAAGTTTTTCTTAGTTTAGAGGTAGTAAATTCAGAATAAGCAGTTTTATATTCTATCTTTGGTGCGATTGCGGTACGATTACTACCTACATATGTTCTATTTAACACACCCTCGAATCCAGCTGGAAAATGATTCTTTAAATCTGGATCATTTTCATCGTACAACTCAACCATTATATATTTACTTCTTAACGGATATTCACCATCAGTAGTACCAATTTTTCTAGCTATGTAACCATTTGATGTACTATCCATAGATAAGTTAGAGAATTTTTCTACAACTGACGGATTAGCGTCAGTGTCATTAAAGTTTCTAATCATTAAATCAAAAGTTTTGTTATCTGGTCTAATGTTTATAATTGAGAATTTAACGTCTTCGTTAGCCGCATTACCATCTGATATCGTAATAAACCTAAATAGTCTTTGTAATGTGGAACCTGCACCTAAACCTTTAAGTTCCGATAAAACCCAAGGTGAATAAGCCGATAACCATTTTTCTTTATAATCATTTAAGTTATCTGTAGTTGTTGAACCGATATTAACAAAATCAATATCTAACCCTCTTACCTTTTCGTTGGTAATTAAGTCTTCTAATACATTACCATAAATTTCTTCTACCCATAACTCAGTCTCTTTATCTTGAGGTGAACTACCGAATACTTTAGGTAAGTAATTTTTAGATGTTTTATCCATTGAAACGTCATAATCAATAGATAACCCAGCACTAGTAGTACCTGTAATTTGGAAGGACGCTAATGAGTCACTTGGAAGGTTTGAGGTGTTAAACATCGCAACGTCTGTAGAACCAGTAATATCAAACACTAATTGTTCAGCTCCGTTATATGTCCCTCTCGATCTAAGTGTTGCAATCACGCTACCATCGATATCACTATAACAACTAGCGGTGTATGATACCACAGTACCTGATGTTGTACCAGTTACAAACCCTGGTGTAGTTCCCGTTGCGATTACTTCCATATCAAAAGTAGCCCCACTAAAAGTACAAGCTGTTTCATCTTTTATATATGCTGGTGTGGTAATTGATATTGTACTACCCGTATCCAATAAACCAATAGATGTAAATGATGGGGTTATCTGACCAGCATCATATAGTGCTTGTAAATTAGCGTCACCTACAAAGTCCATAGTTATTGGAGTCCCTGCGGTTGTTGCAGTATAATTTAAAAGTGGGTTAGGCGAACTTGTAGAACCACTAGCTTCTGTTGCTGGATCGTGTGCCGCATCCAACGTTATACTCCACGCATTTCCTGCGTCATAACCAGACAAACCTAAAACCCTACTTACCCATAGTTGGTTTGTTTGAGTTAAAAATGATTTTGCAATGTAATTGAGTTCATATTTTTGAAACCCATTACCTTTAAATTTTTCAGCGTTTAACCCACCAAAATAACTAATAAACTCATCGTAATTAGAAATAAAGACTGGTTCAAAAGCTGGTCCTTTAGGTGTTTCCCCTAATAACCCTAATGTAGTTACCCCTACTTGTCTAGTTACGAATGTTAAATCCTTCTCTGATGTAAAAACACCTGGACTTACAAATATTCTATCTGTTGATGCCATTTAATTTTATTTTTTTATATTATATTATGTAATTCTTTATTTATAAATATGCGAGTTTTTTTGAAAAATTTTATTTTATTGTTATATAACAACAAATAGTATGAATTTTATCATACTTTTGTCATACTTACAGTATTTATAGTATATGAAAAGGGATAAAAACTTGAAAATAACACCGCAAACCCATAAACTTTTAAAAGAGTATTGTGAAAAAAATGGACTTAAGATGTTCGCATACGTAGAAAAGCTTATAAAAGAGAAATGTACCGTAAAGAAAGATATCTATGGTGATGATATTAACTAGACCATTTACTCACACCATCATAAACTAATCTAGGTTTTTTCCTACGAGCCAACTCATATGTTTTATAATATTTTTGTTTGGCTGATTCATACCCCTCATCCCACCATTCTGTCATGGCTTCTTTATTAAAGACTAATGAGTTGTTGGTTAGTTTTCTTGGTGTATAATAAAAGTTAATTTTAACATCACCTTTTATTTTAGCTTTAAGGTTAGCTATACGAATATCATCTCTACCAATCTCTG
>Ga0233413_10000137_pt1 | contig 37756 bp, 33 predicted proteins | sample Na_anoxic_6_MG_FD_189019 | JGI IMG/M metagenome (GOLD analysis project Ga0233413, IMG submission 189019) | Seawater microbial communities from Saanich Inlet, British Columbia, Canada - Na_anoxic_6_MG | ecosystem: Environmental > Aquatic > Marine > Inlet | place: Canada: British Columbia...
GATACAGATATAGGTTTCAAATGTTTAAAATAATTAGATAATAATGTGCTTTCTAATATAATAATTTCATTATCGTTAATTCTATAGTCTAACTCTTTTACAATGTTATTATTATTTATATTAAGAATGTATTGTTGATAGTGTATATAACGTATTAATTCATCGGATAATCTTATATAATATATTTCTTCATTATCTTTATTGTGTTGTAAATTTTCTTTTGGAATGTGTAATTTACACGTTTGCTCCGAGTCAGAATATATACAAAAAGCTCCGGTTCCTTTACAATCATTTTTTGCACTTTTATTGCAACATAATTCTATTTGTTTTAAATGTTTGGTCGATTTCATAGACGTAAACACCACATAATTACTCATTATACTTTTCAATAAAACTTGCATTTTTTCTAATTTATCTACATAATCACTTTTTTGTTGAATTAATTCTTGGATTTGTAATTTTGCAGGATAAAATGTCTGATTAGAGAGCAACCATTTTAATGTATTTCGAAATGATATATAAAAACCTTGCTCTAATTTTATATTTCTAACAAAGGTTTCGCGAGAAACATCTCCTTGTTTATCATGATAAACTACCTTATCTTCTTCATTATAATTGTGTTGAGAATATATGGATATTAAATTATCATTAGATACGTCACTAAGTTTAATAGGATCGACTTGTATAAATTGACCTGTCATGGTAAATATACCTATTATACGGTCGGTATCATCTATTATCTTGGATACCGGGTTACACGGAATAGGGTGTTTGGATGTTTTAGTGCTAGCATATATTTTTGTTAAAAAATCACGAGATTCTTCATAAGAAACCCAATTATACTCGTGTTCTATAAATCTAACCGGTTTTCCTAATTCTATATTGGATGGGTAAGTTGGCACTATAGTACGCATTCCACCGTGAGATACCATCATACCTACTATTTTTAAATGATAGTCTATAATATCATAGTCTATCGTGTAGCGATGGGCTAATAAATGAGTTCTCATTTGTGATGCTAAAATATTAGGTGTAAATACTAATTCTTCCGTGCTTTTTACAGGTTTACAATGATGATTATATATTTGTTTTGTATCTTTTAACAATTTAATCATATGTTTATGCGTGCCTTTTTCTTGGAAAAAATATTGAATAACTATTTTTGTTTTATATTTTTTTGCATTAGCCGCATCATATAAAGTATATTCTATAATTGGTTCAAAATTTCCATTTTCTTCGTATAAGACCAATGATTTTTTACTAGATGAATAAGATATATCACTGTATGCGTTAGATGGGCAAATAATTTCCATTCTATCTGTGATATCTTCATTTGATTTATGAATGATGATTAAATTACAATCTAATAAATCGCATATATAGTCCCATAAATATTCATAAGTTAATGCGGTTTGTGATTTTATAAAAACCTTATAGGCATTATAACTTATAATTAATTTATCTAAAGTGGTTTTTGGAATATCTAATGTTAATATTTGAGCGTTTGTTTGTGATTCTGGTAATGTATGAGTATGACGGGCATTTTTTTTATAAAAAATAGAAACTAAATTAGCATTATGATATTGAACAAATTGATCTAATTCTAACGAATCTGATAAAAATTGACGAAATTTATCGATTTTCATAATAGTGGTTTTTGAGAATGAAGCATAAGCAGCAGCAATACATCCTAAAAATGAATCCTTTTTATCTTTTCCTTTTTCAACACCTCTTCGTAATATACATTTATAATTGAATTTTACCGTTACTTTACTTTGAAACTCCGTGCTTTTTATATTTAAAAACGACTCTAAGGATAAGGTTAAATATCCTAATTTCGTGCTATCTAAAGGAAATTTATCAGGACCTAAGACACGCATTTGTGCTCCTTTATTTATTGGATCTTCACTTTCTTGTGCTAATCCACTTTGTCCACAACTTTTTAATCTAGTTAAATATTTATCCGATAATATTCCTTTCATGCAACACGGTAAACAAAACCCATCAGGATGAACATCTTGTTTTAAAAATCCTGGATACATAGGAACCGTATTTAATCCGGTTTTATGATCTTTGTTATATGTACTTTTAAACGAATAAATAAAGGTATTCGCCGGCACCTTTTTTGTTCCTTTTTCAATAACATTACCTCCACATTCATTGTTGTCTACTTGTTCCTGCGTAAGTGGTCTGTTTTCAGATAAACACCAATATCTGGGACAGATATAATAAAACATTTTTTTAGGATCGCTACCATATTGTAATACTAGTTTACCTTGTTGTTTTGCATCCATATTTCTTATAGCGTCAAAATTGTCTTTGGTAATTAAGGTATATTCTGGATCTGATTTTATTAACGCTTGATATTCTTCTTCGGTTAATATAACCGGTTGACGTTTTAAATTAGAAGGACACGCACTAGAATATTTATTGTATTTTTCACCTTTTTTTGATAAATACATATTAGGTTCTAATTCACGCATGTAGGAAGCAAACGGTGTAGGATTGTTTAATTTTTCTCCTTCCCATTTTACCTTATTTAATCCCCCCTTTTGGTTTGTAGTTAATGACGCTTCTTCATCCTCACTATCTTCCTCCTCGCTATCGCTAGAACTAGCAAAGTTAACCTGATCTGCAGCAACCGCTTCAACGGCGTCTTTCTCGCTATCGCTAGAACTAGCAAAGTTAACCTGATCGGCAGCAACCGCTTCAACGGCGTCCGCTTCAACGGCGTCTTTCTCGCTATCGCTAGAACTAGCAAAGTTAACCTGATCGGCAGCAACCGCTTCACCGGCGTCCGCTTCACCGGCGTCCGCTTCACCGGCGTCCGCTTCACCGGCGTCCGCTTCACCGGCGTCCGCTTCAACGGCGTCTTTCTCGCTACTGCTAGAACTAGCAAAGTTAACCTGATCGGCAGCAAGCGCTTCGACGGGTGGAGGTTCGGTGTTTTTAGAATAGGTATTTGTAGTAGTATCATAATTACCCATTATTTGACTTTGATTATTTTTCACAACTATAGTTGTGTCATCCCAGTAAGGTTCAATTGTTTTATAGCAAGCATTAAGATATTCGGTTGAAGGAGGTCCCTCCCATTCGGTATCTATTTTTATATAGGCAACGGCTTGAATTTCTTCATTAGATTCATTTTTTATAGTAATAATTTCTCTTTCATAACTTGTTTCATAATTATCTAAAGCGGTTAGTTCAATGTCTGTAACAGATAAATAAGCACCTTTAACCATTTCACCATTTTTTTCTATAATAGATGCTACACTACCATTCCATTTTTCAGAATAACCGCCGAATATTGTTTCATAATTTTCTATATATCCTTTTTGAATGGTTAAATTAGAACGATTAATACGTTTCATTAATTGTTCTTTATTGTTTGAACCATAACTAAATAATACTATTTCATCATCTTCATCCCTAGATTCATTTTCGTCTATAGAATCTAATTTAGTTACATCAATATCATCATCATCATCATCATCATCATCGTCATAAAGTAGATCTGTAATAGATGGTTTTGTTTTTCCAATAACGCGAGATTCTTCGACAACAGGAGAGACCTCTTGTATTGTTTGATTTAAATCTTCAGGGCATATAAGATGTTTAGGTATAGCATAGTCTTGTGTTAAATAAAGTAAAGTAGCAATATACTTATCTAAAATAAATAAATAATCCATATGACTTATATTTGTTATTACTATATTAGTTTGAAAACTTAAATTTTTACGATCAATATGAATGTTAATACCGGGATGATCCTTAAGAACCATTTTTTGTTTTCCAAATACACTTACATCTGTTTGAACATTTTGAATACATGCATTAATTTCATCTTCGGCTTGATGAATGGTTAAGTTAAAATTTTTGGTTAATAAATGTTTTATTTCGCGAACAGATTTTTTTTCATGAATCAATGTTAATATTAATCTTTCTTTATCAGTATGTGTATTATAGTTAGGCACACGTTTAAATACCGTTTTAATGCCATTTTTTAACAATGGGTTTTGAACTATTAAAAAAGAAGATAAGCAATTGATATATGGAGTGAGATCTATATCATTTACTATACTAATTTGATATTCATTTACAATGTTTAAAACTTTTAAATAGGGATTATAAAAAACACTTTCAATAGGTATATAGTGTATCCCACTTTCACTAATAACACTATTAATGACTTGTATAATAGAATTTAATTTAGTGCGTACAACATTATCAATAAACTGTATAGATTTTAAAATAGGTTGTTTTTGTATATTTAATTCGGACGTATAACGTATAATTATTTCTCCGATTGAATTAAATTCAAATGTTAATGTGTATTCATCATGAACACAATAACAAGTAACCGTATTATGATTGTTATGTAGTTTTATTAATTGTAGTATTTTCTGTCTAGATAGTATAGGAACTTCCCTTCCGTTTGTTGCAATTTGATCACCTGTAAACAATCTATATAAATTTTCTTGTTTTTTCCCCGGATTATATTTAACCATGGGCAAGATATCGGAACTATGAATGATTTTGAATATTAAATGAATAGGTATATCAAATGATATGTTTGGATGATACATAAATGCTAATTCTCGTAATCCAGAATTACTATAGTTTAATACATCTTTATGTGTAGTGTAAATATCTTGTATAACATTTAAATGTTTATATTGAGGTTCTAGGGTTGCATAATTAGTGACGGATGAATCATAACGATCATGTTTTGTTAAGGTTACTTGTTCAATAGACTTGTATTGTAATTTGTAAAGTTGAGGGAAATATACTTTAAGTGTAGAACTGATGTCTATTCCTTTATCTTTATGATTTACTAATACAGTATCCGAAAGACATGCATAAATTACATTACTTTTAAATTGTCCAACTTCTATTAATAATTGATTTGGATAATAAGCAACATCTTTTTTTAATAATCGATTTGTATCATAGTTAAATACTTTAAAAGGATTTGCAGTAAACAAATAGTGTAAATGATTATACCCCAATGGTGTAGTAAACCCACACGCATTACGAATATTTGGATCATTAATAAAATCATCATAAGTATATGTATCTTTATTTGCAATAGGTTGTGTGATACAATCATAGTTTAATAAAAATTCATCCATAATATATTTTGTTAATGTTTCTCGTTTATGATGTGTTAATATTTGATAGATATGTTTTAAATTTAAATTTTGTTGTGTTTCGGTATATAGATATATATCTTCGATACCTAAATCTTTTCTTTGTAATGCTTGAAATAATTTTAATTTAATAGTTTGTATAGTATCTTCTAATAATATATGATCTTGTATCATAATTATATGTTTAAAATTGGAACTACTATGAAACTTCCAAATATCTTCACTTACTGTTAAATGTTGTTTTAACTTACTTAAATAATTATCACGTTTGCTTAAAAATTCTTCTTTTGATAATAATGTATCGCCCATAAAAGCATATGTAGTAAGTGTATTATCTGGATTCATTACATTGATTACATATATATGATAATCCATTATATATATATATAAAGTAAGCATATTATATTTATATAGTATGGGCGTGAATATCATAGTTGCTTATTGTAAAGGGAATGGAATTGGAAAGAATAATGCTTTACCTTGGTATATCCCCCAAGATTTAAAACATTTTTCCAACTTAACTAAAGGTAATAATAATAATATGGTAGTAATGGGAAGAAAAACGTGGGACAGTTTACCTAGAAAACCATTACCTAATCGTTTCAACGCTATTTTATCAAACCATTTAATCATTGATAATGAAGCAACAAAAACCTTTAATTCATTTCAACAACTGGTTAATTTTTCTCGCCAAAAAGGTTATCAAACGGTTTGGGTTATAGGTGGTGCAGAAATATATAAAATGGCGTTAGAGTTGGATATAGTAGATGAGATACATGTAAGTGAAATAAAGGAGCAGCATGATTGTGATGTTTTTTTTCCATATATTTCAGAAGATAGTTATAAATTGGTTTTAGAAAGAGGAATTGGCGAGAAAATTTGTTATAAAATTTATAGAAGATATTTACATGAAGCATCTGCCGTATGAATTAATTATAATTATATGTGAATATTCTTATAATGAATCGGTGTTTGCAATAACACTAATAAATAAACATTGGTCCGAGATATGTAATTATAAAACATTTTTAGAATATGTAATATACCGTGATCATCCAGTAGTATTTAATCTTATTGATAATTATTGTTTAAAGTGTAATTTAAGTTGTGCTATATTAGTAGATGAAAAATATATATTTTGTAAACATATAGTATAATGGAAGAACAAGTATATGAATCTCGCGGAGCAACTAGTTGGGAATCAAGAATGTATAGCAATACTTCAATTCGTTTGGATAATTATAATACTCGTAAACCATATCCTGAGAATATTCAAGAAATAGAAAATAGAGGATCAACTGGTTGGGAAGTTTTAATGATGCAAAAAAGTTCATTTTTACCAACAGGAAGATATATTGGTAGTAATCGTTCTATAAATACTGAATATTCAAGTAGAATCAAAGGAGTTGTTAAAAAACCTAGTTTTAAATAGAAAGTGAATGTAGCGGTATGTCGCTGTAAATTAATATTTAAATTGAAATAAAAACAACATTATAAAGATAATATAACCATGGGGAAAACACTTGTTATTGTAGAATCCCCAGCTAAATGTAAAAAAATAGAAAGTTATCTAGGCGATGGCTATCGCTGCATTGCTAGTTATGGTCATATTCAAGGTCTAGATAACTCTCGCGGATTACGTTGTATAGATGTGGAAAATCAATTTAAACCAGTATACGTTCATTTACCTGAGAAACAAAATCAAATTCAAAGACTTATATCGGAGTGTGGTCGTGCAACAGAAGTGATATTGGCGACGGACGATGATAGGGAGGGTGAAGCGATTGCTTGGCATATTTGCAAAGTGTGCGGTTTATCCCCGGAAACGACGAAGCGTATATTGTTTCATGAAATTACAAAACCAGCTATCACACAAGCAGTGCAAAATCCTACGCGTATCAATATGAATACTATTTACGCACAACAGGCTCGTCAAATCTTAGATTTTGTAGTAGGGTATACCATTAGTCCAATTTTGTGGGAGCATATATCACGACATACAAAGGAAGGATTGTCCGCAGGAAGGTGTCAGACACCAGCATTACGATTGGTGTATGATAATCAAAAGGAAATAGATCAAGCACCAGGTAAAAAGGTATATAATACAACAGGATATTTCACAAGTTTTAATTTACCATTTCAATTAAATCATCATTATGAATTGGAACAACCGATGGAGTCCTTTTTAGAAGAATCGGTTAATTTTGATCATGAATATAGTTATCAAACACCAAGACAAACCAAAAAAGAACCACCCGCACCGTTTACTACAAGCACCTTGCAGCAAACCGCGAGTTCTACTTTGCATATATCACCAAAGGACACCATGAAGATATGTCAGAAGTTGTATGAAGGAGGTTTTATTACTTATATGAGAACAGATAGTAAGACATTGAGTAAAGAATTTTTAGAAAAAATAGAACCGTTGATAAAGCAGAAATATGGCGAGACGTATGTTAGGGAGAATTTGATGGAACTTAGTGAACGAGCGCAAGAAAAACCAAAGAAAGGTAAAAAAACGAAAAAGAAAAAAGAAGAAGAGGAAAAAGAATCTACGGCACAAGAAGCACACGAAGCAATCCGGCCTACAGATATATTGCGAGAACATATCCCTGATACCATGGAACCTCGTGAAAAAAAAATGTATCATTTGATTTGGCGCACAACCATGGAAGCATGTATGGCGACGGCTCAATATCTCTCATTATCTGCGAGTATTACAGCACACGAAGGAAATCAATATCGGTATAGTACGGAAAAGGTGGTGTTTCCAGGATGGAAAGCAGTAGCGGGATATGATGAAGACAATCCGATTTATGAGCATTTGTTATCTCTTAAAAAGAATGCAGTAGTAGAGTATAAAAAAGTAGAGAGTAAGGTTTCCATGAAAGAGTTGAAATTGCATTATACGGAAGCAAAATTAATTGCTTTGTTAGAACAGCGAGGTATAGGTCGTCCATCAACCTTTTCAGCATTATTGGATAAGATTCAAGAGCGAGGATATGTAAAAAAGGAAAATGTGCAAGGTAAAAAAATATCTTGCACAGATTATGTATTAGAAGAGGATGCCATAGAAGAAACCATATCACAAAGAGAATTTGGTAATGAAAAAGGCAAACTAGTAGTGCAACCAACTGGTTATTTAGTAGTAGAGTTTTTGATAAAACATTTCCCAGATTTGTTTGATTATGGGTATACAAAACAGATGGAGGATCGGTTGGATAAAATCGCAAAGGCGGAAGAAATATGGCATAATTTATGTAGAGAATGTTATCAAGATATTCAGTTAGCATCAAGAGAATTAGTAAGTAACAAAGTAACGATACCAATAGATGAGTATCATACGTATATCATTGGTAAATATGGTCCGGTAATAAAGTATAATCCCACCGGAGATAAAAAGGATATTACGTTTAAGTCCGTAAAGAAGGATATAGATATGGAAGCATTAAAACGAGGTGATTTAAAATTAGATGACATATTGGAAGTAAAAGAAAGTGTAGGTCGTGAATTAGGTCACTATCAAGGTGAGGTGTTGTATTTAAAAAAGGGAAAATTTGGTTTGTATGTAGAATGGGGTAAAGAAAAGAGATCGTTAAAAAGTTTGGAAAATGTAGCGGAATGCGATATTACCTATGAAGTAGTGATGAATACTATACTGACAGTAACTAAAACTATTATTCGAGAGATTACGAAAGATATGACGATTCGTAATGGTAAGTATGGTGCTTATATTTATTATAAGGCGGAAAATATGAAGAAACCAAGTTTTAAATCCTTAAAAGGGTTTAAAGAAGATTATGAAAAGTGTTCAAAAAAAAAAATAGTAGAGTTTTATAATGGATAATGGGTTATAATTTATATAAATAAATATACAGTATAACTAATGGTAGATCGTGATATAGAAACGGTATTTCATTTTTATCTATGTGTGTTTCAGATATTTTTATTTTTTTTAAATAAGCGTCAACGCTTTATGACTATTTATGATAAAAAAAGTTTTTTAAATACAAGTATATTACAAAAGGGTCATCAACATGAATTAGAACGATTTGCTAATAAATACAAAGAAATAAAAAAACCTATCGTATTGAAACGGAAAACTGAAGTAGCAATGACTTTACAAGATACCTATTCTTATAAACAGAAATATGTAAATGTGGTAAATCCATTTGATGATATTATAGAACTAAATACAACAACAAAAACGGTTCACGTAGGTGCCATGATAGAAATAGGGAAACTAATGAATTATTTATATCCGTTGGGATATACGTTGCCGGTTGTTCCAGAGTTTAAAAGTTTAACCGTAGGAGGATTAATTGTTGGAGGAGGAGGCATTAGTTCTTCATCGGCAAATAATGGTTATTTTCATTTACAATGCATAGAGTATACGGTAGTATTAGGTAATGGGGATATTATAAAGGTAAGTAAAGAAAAACATGCGGAGTTATTTGCCGCATTACCTTTATCTTACGGCACATTGGGAACTATAGTGGATGTAAAAATATCAATCCTAAAGATAAAACCAAATGTGTTATTGGAACTTGAATGTGTAAGTTCTGAAAAAGAGATAGAAAAAGTAGTAAATACCGGTAAAGAGTATGATTTTATAGAAGGTATCATGTATAGTAAAGATAGAATCGTTATGATAAAAGGAATATTTGTAGATAAATTAGTTTATCCAGTTATAGATAATACAATGTGGTATGATGAATATTACTATCAATATATTAATACTTATAGTAAAGAGGGTAAAACACAATGTTCTATGAATGGATTAGAGTATTTTTTTCGTCATGATAGAGGTGCGTTTTGGATAGGTAAATCACTTATCGGAGATCATGGAGTTGCTCGTACGATAAACCCATTTATAAATCATGCCTCTGATAAGCATAATTTGTCGCATAGTATTTTACGGCAACTATTTGATTATAAAAAAATTATCATGGAGGATGTAATGATTCCTTCCTCTTTAGTTAGTAATGTTGTATCAGCAATAGATTCTACTTATACTATATATCCATTATGGTTATGTCCATGTCGTATGCAACAAGAAGAGACTCTTTTTATAAATATAGGAATTTATGGTTCTGTAGGGTCATTAAAAGACACTATAGGCTATAATGGTTTTATGAAAACTATTAGAGGGTCTATAATGTTGAAAAAAAATGACGAAAACGCGAAAAGATATAAGATATTACGTAAGACATATTACGCGGAAGGTGCATTTCCAAATATAGATGAAAAAGTAAAACTTAGGTTATACTAAAAGTTGTTTTACCATATCCAAATAACTGACTATGTTTCGTACAATGAGGGTATAGTATTTTTTAAATTAAAACGCCAAAGAATTTATGTTTGTAATAGTAGGTGGTTGTGCTATATTGTTAATGAGTTCCTGTAGTTGAACAACAAAATTTAGGTTACCATGATTAAAAACAACTAAACTTCCATCGTGCCATCTAAATTTAAAATTTAATTTTTTAATTCTAGGAATAGGTGGTATACTATTAAATATGCCACTAATCATACTATCACCAGGAATATAATCAACCGATCCTCCTACAGGTATAATAGCAAACGCAGCATTGTGTTTTCCATTGTATGTTTTATTAGATTGTTGATTGTTGCAACAGATAGGTACTTTTTTACCTTTGTAGTTGGCGTATTTAATTTGATTTGCCGCATTTGTATTAAAGCAATAGGGTTCTAATTCGTCGATGCAATTATATTTGTCTATTTCCATATAAATATTATCAGAATCACAAATATTAATAGCATTTACAGAGTTAACGACGTAGGATGGAGTTCCGCCACTGGGCAAAATTCCACTAAGATCGCCATCATTGATCCATGCATAATCATCGCCATCCGCAGAATTAGTATAATATTCCTTTTTATCAAAACCAATATAACTTCCTAATCCCCATTCACTTGTTTTATCAAACGCAGTAGGACCGTGTTTAATAACAAATGCATCCGTATAAGATTGATTGTATGCATTTTCGCCTGTAGTATCAATACAGTTTGTAGGATTACAGTTATTTGAATAGGATGTATTAGTAGTAAGATAAGTTCCATGGCGATTACTTCGTGCATAGTGACTAGGTGGGATAGGGCATACGGCACAATTGCTAATATCGACATCTACATTGCAATACGGATCAATTGAAAAATCTAAAGAAAAAACATTATTAGAAAAAAAATTTAGTTTTTTATTGATCGCATTATGTTTAACTATTACTTCTAAACCATCTGAGATGGTTTGTGAATTTATTTTTACAGTAAGTTCAGTTGCTAATTGATCTGCAGTGTATGTTCCTTCTTCTATGGTGATATAATAATTAGTTCCATTGTAGGCTACAATTAATTTTGTATTTTGTTTTATAGTAGTAAAATTATAAAAGCTACTAGGTATTTGCATGTCTAAAACAGTAATTGCACAAATATTTTTATATTCAATAGGTAATTCTATTTCAAAGTGAGATGCGGAGGGCCATTTAAGCACATCTCTATCTTCAGATTGGACAGAAATAATATGTGAATGAACCATGTATTCTTTGTTATTTTTGATTAAAGGTTGTGTAGTATTTCTACTAAAATAACTCATTATTATAAATCTAGATATTATTTTATAAAATTATACATATATATATATATATACATCTATGGCAAACGAAGAATCAAATGAAGTGATATATTTTGTACAAGTATTAGGAGCAATTAGTATTTTAGGTTTATTAATACATACCTTTTTCAATAAAGCATTGTTTTTCTCCATGTGTATTATTTTTGCGAGTATGTTAGGATTATTATTAGTTCAATTTGAAATGAGTATTCGAGGAGCAATGAATCAACAAAAAGGATTTATGGGGATAGTTAAAAAATTATTTCATTTTCGTAATTTAATTATTATGATTTTATTAACGGGGTGGGTATTTGATATCTATATTAATAATTATACACAAATCAAAAGTAATGAAATGCCACCAACATTTTATACAGTGTCAACTGCATTTATGTGGGTTATAGTTACCCAAAATGTAATGGTAGTAAGTAATTTTATAAGAAAAAAAAAAGAAGCAATTAGTTTTACAAGTGGAGAGAAAAATTCTGTGTTTTCCAAATTAAATCAATTGTATAATGCACAATCGTCGTCATTAAATGCGATATTAAATGTTATAACGTTTATAATGGTAATTATCTTATATGTAATCAGTGAATTATTTGTTACTAGTGGGTAGAAACACGATACGTAAGTCCATATTCATATAGAGATTCCCATATACCAATTATTTTAATGACTATAATTTGTTTAGTATTTGGTACCATTTTAGTAATATTTTTTAATACATAATTGTATAATTTATAATTGGGTGTTTTAATAGTATTAGGACTGTATGTATTCAATATATCGCGTTCAATTATTTTTATAGATGCTTTATAACTATCATATATTTTCTTGTTAACTTTATGATCTAGTTTAACATCGTAATATAATGGAATTCCTGTAATATGGCATATTTCATTTGAATACATTAATTTACAAAAAGTGCTGTTAGGTATAAGTTTATTTATAGTTTTATCTTTTAAGATAACATTATTAATATTAAATTCGTATAATGGTATAGCGATTGAATAATTCATATAAATTAAATAAATTGAATGTATTATGTTTAAGTAATAGTTTAAATAAGGAATACTAGAATATAGTATATAATGAAATTTTATGATGGAGATTTATCTGATTATATTGAACGATATAAACAAGCAAAATTATATGCGAAATGTGTCATACCTTATGACAACATACAAAACATAATTATTAGTGGTCCTAGTGGATCGGGTAAATATTCGAATGTATTGTATTATTTATCTAGATTTAGTCCATCTAAATTGAGATATGATAAAAAAATAACTATACCAATACATAAGCAAGATCCATATTATATTCGTATTAGCGATATTCATTACGAAATTGATATGGAACAATTAGGATGTAATGCTAAATTATTATGGCATGAGATTTATACACATATAGTGGACATAATAGAACAATACAAAACGCATCAGGTTATAGTCTGTAAAAATTTTCATAAAATAAATAATGATTTATTAAAAGTATTTTATAGTTATATTCAGGATTCAAGACAATATAGTGTAAATTTTATATTAATAACGGATCATTTATCATTTATCCCAAATAATATTTTTATGTCGTTTAATATTTTAACAACATCTAAACTTAAATTAAAACAATGTTTTGATAAAATAGGTAAAAAAATAAATAAAAAAACTAGTGTAGAAAATTTAAAATCGTATACGTCTGGATTCCCCTCTACACCTTATAGTAGTAAACTGATAAATGATATAGAACAATATTTAGATTTATATCCCAATATTAGTTATAAAACATTAAGGGAGAAATTATATAGTATATTAATTTATGATATAGATATTTCTATATTTATATGGAGATTGATTTCAAGATATATGAGTAAAGATGTAAAAATAAATGAAGATTTCATAATATACATAAATGATTTTTTCCAATTATATAATAATAATTATAGACCTATTTATCATTTAGAGAAGATTATTTATTATATATTAAATCATATCAATGAATAAAAAACAAGCATGTAATTGTTTAGGTATAAATGAAAAACAAATTGATATACTTAGCGAGAAACAACTCCGACACAAATATCATATATTAGCATTAAAATGGCATCCTGATAAAAATAAGTCTTTAAATGCTAAAACTCGTTTTCAAGAGTTACAAGAAGCATATGAGGTGATTTGTATAGAAAAACAAATACCAAAGCAAAAAATGGATTATCGGTCACTATTAAAGCAGTATTTTAATACCTATATGAAAGATTCAGATGTCATTATAGATTTGTTGTATGATAAATTAAATCATAATATAGAAAATATATTAGAAAAATGTTCAAGGCAAAAATTAATTACCATGTATTCATTTTTACTTAGTCAACAAGATATAGTAAATATACCTGATGGTATATTAACAAAAATTCAACAGGTTATTTATAAAAAAACAAAACATATTTCACTTGAATGTAGTTTTAAAGATATATGGTGTCAAAAAATATATGTATTAGAAGTAGATTCAGAAACGTTATATATACCATTATGGCATAGTAAATTAGAATATACTATCCAAGATATAGTTTGTATAGTAACGTGTAACTGTAAAGAAACGAATATTATAATAGATAGGGAAAATAACATACACATTACGATGGACAATAGTGAATATTATGATAATAATTATTTTATTCCAGTAATAGGGCATAGGTATATATCACCAACAACTATTACAAATAATACGATAGTATTGAAAGGACAAGGTATACCTCGTATAAATTTTGATAATATATATGATAACACATATTTGTCAGATATAGTGCTTACGTTATTAAACTAGGATATTAATACGATAATATATAAAATAATTATCATTGAATAATATAATATGAAAACAGAAGATGTAGTTTATGCATTATTTATTGTAATAGTATTTTTAGTGATGTATGCTTATGGTATTAGTGTAATGTCTACTACTACGATACGAAATAATTGGGATACTTATAAATGTAATCCAGCATATATGCCGTTTTCACAACAAATCAAAGGGGTTGATCCCGAAGAAAATATGGCTAGTTGTATGAAAAATATGTCGGGTGATGCAATGCAGTATGTATTAGAACCTGTTGAGGGAAGTATAGATGTGATTAATGTATTATTTGAAACAATAACTAATACAATGTCTGATTTACAAGATTTTGCGTCTAACTTATCTATTGGAAATTCAAGCATGTTTTCATCTATCTTTGGGACATTTGGTGGTATAACAGATATGTTTTCTAGCACAACAGATCATTTATTAGATGCAGTGTATAGAACATCTTCTATCGCAACTGTCTTGCAGTATATGAGTCAAGGAGTAACATTAACATCAGAATCTTTAAATAATGCATTATGTTTTCATCCGGATACATTAGTTAAATTACAAGACGGGAGTAAAAAATATATGAAGGAACTTGTTTTAGGAGATATTATTGAAAATGGTAGTGTGGTAGAAGGAACATTACAATTAAATAATAAGGATAAGAGAGGTAGAATAAAAAATTCATTTTATAAAATACAAGACGATGTCTCAAAACAATCTATTTATGTAACAGGTGAACATTTAGTATTAGATAAAAGAACAAATCAATATATGAGAGTTGAACATTATCATAAGGCAGAAAAAACAGATAAAGGATGTGAATTATTGATTTGTTTAATAACAAGTGATCACAGAATAGTAATAGGTAATGAAGTATTTTGGGATTGGGAAGATGAATGGTTTTATAAGTGAATTTAATTTCCTTCTATTTATTATATGACATTAGGAGAACAAATAAATAAAATATATGAAAAACGAACTTATATAGAAAAATATGGAAAAGATGTTATTTTTGCTGTTGTTATTGCTATTGTTTTAATTGGTATAAATGTATATTTATATATAATAAATCATCTTAAAGGTTTAAGGAAAAAATGGACAGACCCAGTGTCACCTATTAATTGCACACCCATTTATTTACCCTTTGCTAGTGTAATAAATCCTCCTCCTGATGGTGATGATTTAAAATATGTAGAAGACAATGCAACGCAATGTATTCAAAATGCTTTAAAAGGTGAGGCGGATTTATTAACCAATCCTATAAAAATCGTTCTAGATACCTTACTAGATGCTTTAAAAGGTATAGCACTAGTATTAACTGATTTTATCAAAACAATGGGGACTTTAGTGGATGCGGTAATAGAATTATTGGGAACCTTGAATATGAATATGAATGCTGCAATTGATACAAATAATAGTATTTTTCAGTCTATTATAATTACTTTTGAACGTTTTATGGCTATTAATACAGTAACATCTTATGTAATGCAAGGATTTGCTAATTTTGGAATGAGTTTATTAATGTCGTTGAATCCAGCTGCATGTTTCGATAAGGATACTTTGTTACTCATGAAAAATGGTGATACTCAAAGTATAACTAACGTAAAGATAGGTGATGTATTGTTGTATGATGGTCGTATTACTAGTATTATGAAATTAAGTAGTCAAGGTGTAAATATGTATAAGTATAAAGGTGTAATTGTATCAGGCACGCATTATGTGTATGAGGAGAATAAAATAATACAAATAAAAGATAGCAAGCATAGTGAATGTTGTAAACAATATACTGAAAAAGAAATATATTGTATAAATACGGAATCAAAACAAATACACATAAATGGTATTACTTTTGCTGATTATGATGATTTATCACCCAAAGATTGTAAAGTATTACATGAATGGATAAAAACTAGAACATGTAAATCTATAATCACAAATTATGATATTCATAGTTCTATAAATGGCGGTTTAATGGATACAAAGATTAAATTAAATGATGGGTCAAATAAATGGTTATCAAATGTGAGAATAGGTGATATATTGGATGGTAGTATTAAAGTATTAGGGGTAGTGTCTGTTTTACCTAAGGATTTGAAAATATTTAAAGTAATAGTAGATAATAATGTATTGATAGGGGGCACAAATATTCAGATCATGGATAAAGATAAGCAATTCTGTTTAAATAGTATGGATAGTGCATCATTTATGTGTTATACGGATAAACCATTATATCATTTAATAACAGATAGAGGTGGGTATTATGTAAATAATATATTTATAGGAGATTATTCGGTAGGTATGTCTTTATTTTTTAAAGAAGATCAATCCTCTATATTATCAGTTATTTAGAATAATTTTATCTATATTTATAATATAAACTATGAACGAAATTAGTATTTTTGGATCAAAATGTCGTATTGAGATCGTAATTATTTGCCTTTTAGTTGGTTTTATTACTGGAGGATATATGTTGTGTGGATGTTTACGACCAGGTAGATCTTATTTTGAAGGTATGACAAGTAATCCTGTAAGCACTTCACAGGATTACAATAATAATGGTGGTAGTCAATATGGTTGGGTTGGACAAGAGTTAGAGGACGATAAAAATACTTTAGGTGGTAATGATAATACGTATTCGCCGGCTAATGCCGATAATAGTAGTTTAATGGCAATGTTTTCTAATACTAAAACTAGTCCTACTTGCGCAAGTTCATTAAGTGGTAAAGGAGGTATCTATTGTGTAACTCCAGAACAAAAGACGCTTATTAATCAACGTGGAGGAAATAGAACTAGTTGTGGGAATGAGATTTAATAGGTTTAAAATTTAAGAAAATACCTATAAGCAGGCATAAGGTAAGATAACAGAAACAATTAAAAATCCTATCCCAAATAGATCTATTACTGATTTCTGAACTATTATATAGTGGTAATAAGTTTTGTGTTGACGTATTTATAGATAGTCTGCAGACAGGGCATACTGCATTATAAGTATACCATTTTAGTAGACATTTTTTATGAACATAAGAATCACAATCGCACGGTTTTATAAATGTATTTAAGTTTAAAATAGGGTTGTTTGTATCATTTGATTCTAAACAAATGATACATTCATTTATTAATGAATAATTATGGGGCATGTGGGAAATATATTATATAGAATTATTTTTTTTAGTTTTTTTGTTACATTTCGCTAGTTTATTTTTTTTAGTGCAACGTTTTTTATTATTTCTTTGGTTAGTTAATAAATTTGTATATAATGTATCACTATACATGGTATTTTTTGATAGTATATGTAATGAGGTTGTATGTTGCCCCCCAATTTGTAAACCAGAAGGGATAGATAAATGATTCATTAATGTATAATAATATTATTATTTTCTTCTTTATATCTAATTTCTTTTACATTGCCCGTATTAGATTTAATATTATTAATTGTATTAAATAACATTGCTATGTGCCGTGATCCGGATAATAAAATTCCAGAAGATTCGGATGATACATTATTAGATAACCCATTGTTTATAATATTATTGATTGTAAGTTTTTTTAATATAATATGTTGTCCTTGTGATATAAATACACCCGCGTTTCCTTTCATATGATGACCCATAGAATCTCTTTCTTTATTAGGATACATATTATATTCCTCTAGTAAAGCATGTATAGGTTTTTCGTGTTTTTCTATTTCTTCAATTAGTTTTATTGGAACGTTACTAGTACCCTTTTCCTTTTTATTATCACCATATTTATTGATTATAAGTTGCATATTAGTTAAGGTATTACCTATGTAAAATCCGTCATCATTTACTATATCGGAAAATTGAATTATATCACCAACAGGACCAACTAATTGATCTTTACCATAACTTCCGTCAGATATAGTATTGTTATGACCATAACCTATGATTTCTAAACCATCTGATAGTATATTAGTAATTGTAGTATTTTCAATCATTACAAATGAATTACGGGTATTAGTTGCTGATAATGGTTTAAATTTACCAACAACAGGTCCATTTGAATTTAAAACAATACCATATACATTACCATCCAATAATCCACTAACATTTTTTAATATTCCTTGATAACTTGTGTTATCATTATTTAATTGAGATTGTATAAACATATTTGTTTCTAATTCTATGTTATCTATAATAGTATCAATACTAAGTTGTCCTTCAATTGTCTCTAAATAAGCATCTGGATATTGTTCTTTTATTGTCTTTAAAAAAGGTAAACCAAATAAGCATTGTGATAGCATTGCATTTGAAGTGATATTTGTATTAGTGCCTTGAATGGTATTATCTTTAATATAAATATGATTTCCACCATTTAATGATATAGCAGCTACTTCAAAATCTTTAAAGGTTAAATCATGAATTAATATTTTTTCATTGTTATTACCATGAATACCATGATGACTAGACAAACCTAATATACCATTTTTGACTACAACATTAGTAGCAGAATCAATGTCCATACCAAAATCAGCAGGACCAGTCTTAGGCATGAATGGAGTATTTGCCAATTCAATTAAAGCAAAAAAACGTTGCAGTAAATTATGTTGCGTAGATTGAGACATACTAAAACCATTTAGGTCTAATACAACGTCAAATGTTTCTATAGTTATCGCAGAAAAAAACCCTAAACGATAAGGATGAACAGGATAACTATTATCTTTGAATTGTTGCGTAGTAGGTTTAAAATCATTGTCGGGATTAGGATGAAATACGATATCTTCACTTAATACATAATAACCTGATCTAGTGATTCGATAAGTACCGTTATCAAAATCAGATTGTTTAAGATATATAGGATTTGCTCTAGTTTTTAAACTATAGTGTTGTAATTGCATAAGTACAGGTTCCATATCACGATTATACCATAATGTGTTCATTAGTATAAAATAATATTAAAAATTATGCTATATTACGTTTAATATAAATATTAGATTGGGTTTCTCGTTTTTCTTTAATATAATTTATAATTTGAGTTGTTTGTTCTATAGATAAAATATCTTTTAAAGTATTTTGTAAAAAGGTATATGTTAAAGGAGCATATGTTTTTTGGTTATAAAATTTTAATAAACCATCAGATAATTGAATAGTTGAATTGGTTAATTGATTTGTTTCAACATATCGTATAATATTATCATTTACTTCGTTACGTTTTTCTCGTAATTCTTTTACGTGTTCCGTTACTATTCTTAGTTCATTGTCAACGCTTACCCATTCTTTAATATTATTTTTAAATATATCACTCATTCTATTATAGTAAAAGATATATTTAAAAACCTAAAGGATTATGTTGAACCAATTTTTGTGCAGCTAAAAGAACCGCAGGAGTTACAAATGCTGGATTACCGCCGCGTTTGCGTTTGCTGTGATGCTTGCGTTTGCTGTGATGCTTGCGTTTGCTGTGATGCTTGCGTTTGCTGTGATGCTTGCGTTTGCTGTGATGCTTGCGTTTGCGTTTTCCCCCGGATTGTAGAGATGCTCCATTAAATCCATTACCGTTGCTTCCTGCAACACCCATACCTCCTCCACGTTGTTTACGTAAAGTTTGTCTAACCATTTATATATATATATATTATTTTAAAAAAAAATCTTTAAAAACCTAAAGGATTATGTTGAACTAATTTTTGTGCTGCTAAAAGAACAGCTGGGGTTACAAACGCTGGATTACCACCCCGGCGACGTCTACTGTGAGTTCTTTTGTGACTGCGTTTGCGGTGTTTGTTGTGACTGCATTTGCGGTGTTTGTTGTGACTGCGGCGAAGTAAGCGTCCACCAGTTTTACTACCATTTAAACTATTATATTTGCTGGCGTTAAATCCAAGAGCGGTGCTGCGATTGGAAGGTAAAGTTTCTACAGTAGAACCTCCGCGTTGTTTACGTCTAAATGATCTCGCATGAGTATTTCTAGATTTTCTGCAGTATTGGCGTTTACCTGTGGTGTAGTTACATCCTGAGGTATTTCTGCAAGTAGCACGTCCTTTTTTATGGCAATGGGAAGAACGAAGATGACGTCTGTATGAACTGTGTGCTCTTTTTTTTTGACCACGGGTTTGCATTATATAATACGATTAGATATTATTTTGTTAAAATTTCAAACTTTTTGTTAATACGCATTAACTGATAAAATATGCCTAAAATAAGTATAAAACAAATAAATATAAATGAAATAGATAAGTACAAGTAAGGATACAAATCTTTTAATACAATATCTACTAAAGGTTTGATTAATTTACGTAATTCATCTTTAACCGTTTTTTTTTGTAATTCATCTACACATGATTTAAAAAAGGTAGCACTCATTTTATACTTTATATCTATTATTGCGTGTGTATTTAAACATAAATATCTAATATGGATGTAATGACTAGTACAATTAGAAATGCTGATACTGATTTTGATTTTTCAGAAATTCATTTAGGAACTCCGCATTCGTTACAAGGGGGTTCTTATTTTTCTAAAATATTATTTGGTCCAACGGATGAAACTTTATATATTCAAAGTCCTAAATGTAAGTGTAATAAAGGTATCATAAAAACGGGAAAAAAAGAATATATAGATTTGTTATTAACCAAAGATAATTGCAATTTTGTAGAATGGATGAATCATTTAGAAGAAAAAATACAAAATATTATTTATGATAAACGACATTCATGGTTTGCACAAACAGAAGAATTAAGTTTAGATGATATTCAAAGTTATTTTACTCCGCCTATTAAAGTATATAAAGGTAGCAATTATTTAGTAAGATGTTATTTAAATTCTAATAAAGGAACTATAAATACTTTAAACATTTTCGATGAAAGACAAACACCAAAAGATAAGAAAGATGTTACCGAACAATGCGATATTATTAGTATCATTGAAATACAAGGTTTAAGATTTAGTCAAAAAGGTGCATTTCAAATTGATGTTGCGGTAAAACAAATTATGTTATTTTGTGATGACAAATCATTTAGCACATGTTTAATAGATACAAATACAACACCTAGTATTAAAAGAGATAATATAGCGGTTGATATAAATACTCTATCTACTGATTCAGATATAGAAATAGCACACGTTAATGAAAGTAAAATAAATCAAGATACAACTAAAGATAAGACCACGATACAAATAGATGTAGAACCTCAATCATTAAGTAATGATACAATTGCTTTAGAGGAAGTTAATTTAGAAGATTCTGGTTTACAAAATTTAGAACAATTGACTTTAAAAAAACCAAATGAGATTTATTATGAAATGTATAAAGAAGCGAAGCGTAAAGCAATTGAATTACGTAAAGAAGCGTTAAATGCATTTTTAAAGGCGAAACAAATAAAAAACAAATATTCTTTAGAAGAATCAGACGATGAGGAAGATGATAGCGAAGAAGATGAATTAAATTATTTAATTGATTCTTAATTTTTTTATATCGTATATTTCTATATGAAGACTATGGATTTTGGCAAAATGTTTAAAAAACTAGAAACATCGCATATTTTAGCTGGTGTTGCTTTTCTTGTTTTACTATGGGCACTAATGAATTATTCTAATTCTAAATCTACTATGGGATTTAACAGTGGTTCTACTAGTGCTAGTGCTCCTGCTGGAGTAAACGATGAAATGCCTGATATGGCTGCCACTGTTCCATCTTCTAGTAACAATGAATTAGATGGACCACGAAACTCCGTAAGTGCCAATGAATTACTTCCCAAGGCTGCAACTGACGGTGCTCCTAGTGGAGACTTAGGAGGTATGAACTTTTTAAAAGCGGGTCATCATGTAGGTATTAATACTGTTTCTTCTTCCTTAAGAAATGCGAATTATCAATTACGTGCTGATCCTCCTATTGCTAAGAAAAATGTAGGTCCATGGCAGTCGTCTACTATTGACCAAGATTTAGAAAGAAAACCTCTTGAATATTGTGGTAATTAAATATCTAGATTAAATGTAAATGGAAAATATATTTATAATTCTTATAATTATATTTGTCTTGTATATCTCTTATAAAATATACACTGAATCTGATTTTTTTCACCTAAAATGTATTATATCCGATAAAGATTCTAATACTTATTGTGTAAGAGACCGTAATAATATGGAACAATCCGCTGATCTTTTAGCAGAAATGTCTATACGATTGAAAAAACTAGTAGCATATATGAGAAAAACATATCCTACACGTGAAAATGTAAAACGTTTAGTTAAGAATTTTAACCCCAAACGTGTAGTGGAAACATTACCTAATAGCACATACACCGCATATAGCGAAAATAAAGGTGAAAAAATAGCATTTTGCTTAGAAGAAAAGAAAGGAGAAAACAAATTAATTGATTTAAATACACTTACCTTTGTTGCGTTACATGAATTAGCGCATACCATGACTAAATCGATTGGTCATAAACCAGAATTCTGGGAGAATTTTAAATTTTTACTGGAAAATGCGGTAAAAATAAAAATTTATGTGCCGATTGATTATAATAAACAACACGTATCTTATTGTGGTATGGATATTACGGACAACCCTCTTTACGATATGTAACGTTATAACTTTGGTTATATCGTTTAGATAACATTTTCAATGTTTCTGTTCTTGTATATATATATTATGAATAATGATAACGAATATGTCCTTCAATGCTTAGTAAAGTGTCTACTAATAAGGTAGGTATAAACAATAGATTTTTTTGATAAATAAAATAGGCAGCAATGATGTACAACGCTCCGTGTAGAGGTCTTAGGTAATGCCACCATATGGATTGACTAAATCCTCCTTTTTCTCGCGCATTGGTAATCCAATGGTAAAGAGAACCGACCCCTAAAATATAGTAAAACCACGTAAAAAGAGTATAATAGGTATTATGTTGGATAGCGGTATATGCACCGTAAATAAAGATAAAACGTATCACTATACATAAAATATAGAGTTTTGTAATGTACTTCATGGTACTCGTCTATACATTAGGTACATAAAATGATTTAAACTTAAATGATTTTAGTATAAGTATATCAAAATGAGTGATTCCAACAAATCAAACAGTGGCGGCGCTGCTAGTGGAGGAGTTAGTGGCGTGGGTGTTGTTCAAATAGTATTTCTTATACTAAAACTATGCAAAACTGCACCAATAGGAAATTGGTCATGGTGGAAGGTAATGCTTCCTCTGGAATGTAGTGTGGGACTTATGTGTTCCCTGTTTTGTTGTGGTGCTGGATGTGGGGTTATCGCTTTGTGTTTCAGTAAGGATGATAATGTTACTAAACCAGGGACCGTATTAACGGAAGAGCAACTTCGTATATATGAGAAATCGCTTGAAAATATGTTGGTTCAAACAGAAGTTCAATCCAATGATTCAGTGGGTAGTTTTAGAACTTCATCAACTTCACTTGCTAAGCATTCTTCAAAACAAGTATCGATAAACGAAAAAAACCAAACTATAGTAGAGGAAGAATCCGATAACAATGTATAATCATATTATTTCTACAGCATCATCATCCTCATTTTTTTCCATGTATATTTTGTTACGTATAGATTTTTTAATAAAAAAAAGAGCTGCTACTGCGGAATAATGATTAATCATTTGAAAAATTTTTAAAATGCCGCCGGTAATACCAATAATTTCATAAAAAGAATTAGAACCTTGAGTTTTAAACAACCAATAATTATATAATCCGGTAGTTAGTAAGGAGTTAGTAAATATCAAAAACCAAGTAAAATAATTTTTAAAAGTTTGTTTAGTATTAATATCGATAGCTAAACTAGGAATTTTGTTTTTATCTATAAATAAATCTTCGTAATATAATGGTTTGGTTGAATTATACGTAACTAATAAAGGAAAATTATAGTAGATAATAACTGCGTCAATAAAAATAATAAGACTATCTATAGGAATTCTATTAGGATCTGCTAAAATATAATAAGTACCAGGTAAAGTAAGTAATAAACAAATACGTTTTTTGTCTACACCTATACAGTTATTATCTTCTTTAGTTTCGCTATCAATACTAGATATAGATTCTATAGTATTCATAGTATATTATAAATCAAGATTATAATCATCGTCATTACCTAGATCGTCGGATTTAATATGTGAAATTGTATTTTCAATGGTTAAGTTTTCAGTAGAGCATTGCATCGTAGATTGTGTTTCCTGTAATTGAGTTAATATATCATCAGCATCTAAATTCATTTGTGAAGAACTGGATGGTCTATAGGCGCTCAAGTCTAATACTACTTGGAAACAACTGGTTCCGTAATATCCTTGTTGTCCACACATAACATTTGCAGAAACACCACACATTTGGTCTAATTCACCGTGTCTTGCTGCTTTTAAGAACATTTCAGGGGTTTCTTCAAAAGAGGCTTTTGCTAATGGTCCAATATCATCATTGTTGATACCATGACGAAATATAGATACCATTTTACTACTAATAGTCATACGATCACATAAAAGTCCTAAATGATGTGAATTGATATATCCATTATCGAATACTTCAAGTAATTCATTGTAAATACATTGCCGCGCCGCTTCAATGCCCAAAACCCTTTTTACTTCTTGAATATCATTGCTAATAGTTCGCGTAGTATCTATAAAATCTAATGCTAATACATTCATTAAGTTACTTCCAACCGTATCCAAAACCCATGCATAATCATTTATAAATTCATTATTTTCAACACGTATATTATTCACCAGTTTTCTTAATATGACCTTTTTGATATTTTTAGTTCCACGCAATATAATGTTTTGTAAAAGTTGATCTTGAAATGATTTTATCAAATAAATATCATCCATTTGATCCAATGATTCTTTTTTAATTTTTTTCTTATTTAATATGTTTGGTCTGATACGCAATACTAAGTTTTCGTCATTGTAGTCAGAAAACACACACTTTATATCTTCTTGGTGGTAATGTTTTATGGCGAAATTTACATCATCCATTGTAATATTTTTATCAAGCATAGTTTCTTTGTCTAATTCAATACGAATAATCCATTTACATTCGTTTGCACCAGGATCTTTTTTCGAACGTTCTAAACATTCTTTTACCATAGTTTGAAATTCATAGTATTGACGAATCATAACACTATCTTCTTGAATCAATGTATTTAAATCATCGGGATCAAAGTATATTTGAATACTAGTTGTAATATCTGCTAATTTGGTATGTTCAAGTTGAGTCATAATTGTTTTTGCCTTTTCTTGGTTTTGTTCTTCATAGGATTTTAAATAAATAGTCATGGATGGATTTTTTACATTATCTGATAATGATAATATTTCTTCTATACGAGGCACACCACGGGTTACGTTTGATTTACTTGCTACACCCGCAAAGTGAAACGTATTAAGAGTTAGTTGTGTTGTTGGTTCACCAATACTTTGTGCAGCTATAATCCCACACATTTCACCTGGGTTAATGATTGCTTTTTTATAAGTAAGAACTATTGTTTCCAATAAAACTGTAACGGTTGATTTAGTAAAATGTTGTACGAGTAGTTCTTTTGGCGATAGATAATAGTAATACAGGAGTTTAAATAGTAATGTAGGCTTAAAATATGTATTGCTTTCCAATATACTATAATAATATTCAAGTTTATTATAAATTTCGAGTGGTGTAATATCTGACATGGTTTGAGTAGTAATATGATGTTGTTCTTTTATATTACGTATAATATGTTTGAATGCGACTGGAATATGGATTTTAGTTTCATTTTGATATCGGAACACTTGTTTCATAATGTTTTCACGATGTTGAAGCATTAGATTAATATAGAATATTGTTTTTTCTTGAAGTGCGGAATGTTCCGCTTTAAATCGTTTCAAAGTGCCTTTGTTATAAATAGTCGTAAATATTTCATTAGTAGTTACATCATACGGAATACTAAAGTGTGCATAAATATCGTCTATAGACATTTTACACAAATATAAGTCTTGATCTTCTACCTTAATGGTATCTATACCATCCTCACCATATTGATATTGAATAATTCTACCTTTATTGTTTCTAACAGTGCCATCATATCCAACCATTAAATCTTCCATTGCTTTTACAAGTCTTCTTTGGATATAACCAGTAGTAGATGTTTTAACCGCAGTATCAATAAGACCTTCACGACCACCCTGAGCATGGAAGAACAACTCGGTAGGTTCAAGACCTTTAATAAATGAATTTTCTACAAACCCTCGTGCAGCTGGAGAATCGTCGAATTTTGTAAAATGCGGAAGGGTGCGATTTGAAAACCCATATGGAATACGTTTACCGTCTACATTTTGTTGTCCTAGACACGAAATCATCTGTGAAATGTTAATATCAGACCCTTTAGAACCAGCATTTACCATAATCACAAAACGATTATTTGCATCTAAACTTTCTTTACCAATTTTACCTGCTTTTGAATTAGCTTCATTTAAAATGTTATTTACTTGACTTTCAAATTCATATTGATTGGTTTGACCTGTAGTATTTTCAAATATTCCAAGATGCGTTTCATCTATGAGTTTTTTTACATCATTTTTCTTATCTTGTATTACTTGCGTGATTTGCGATTTTGTAGTGTCGTCTGCTATCAAGTCACTAATACCTACGCTATAGGAATGTGATTTCATAAACTGATTAACAATATATTGCAAATCATCAATGAAATCAGAGGATTGTGTATGACCCATATCGTTATTAATACGTTGGATTAATCCAGTAGATGAACCACCAAGACATCCTTTATCTAGTTGTCCTCTAAGATAAACGCCATTTTTAATTTCAATAATTCCGTTTGATGTTTTAGGATCGTCATCGCTTTTAAAACGTTTTGTTTTTTTATATAGAGAAATAGGTGGTATAACTTGACTTAGTATATCAAAATTTGTAATAGTATCTTTATCAAATACGCTAGGATTTAATTTACGAACCCCTGATAATAAATTCATTGCCTCGCGTTTTGTATACGTTATTTTATCTTTTGTAAATAAATAAGAACCTAACAAAGAATCCTGATATATTCCCACAATGGAGGAATTTGACGCCGGAGAAATTAATTGATAAGGTACTGCTGCTAATTTACGTAATTCAATCTCAGCTTGTTCATCCTGTGGCATGTGTAAATTCATTTCATCGCCATCAAAATCGGCATTGTAAGGTTTTGTACACCCTACATTTAAACGAAATGTATCTCCTTTTTCCATTACTTTTACAATATGACACATCATACTCATTCTATGTAGTGTAGGTTGGCGATTAAATAGAACTGCATCACCATCTAACATGTGACGATGCACCACATCACCATGTTCTATTTTAATTGAATTGCGATCCGCATATTTCAATGCAATTTGTTCTCCATTTTTTTTCTGGAGAATTTTAGCACCCGGATATTCATTGGGACCTTTTTTAACCAAGGCAAGCAAATATGATTTATTACGCTGATTTACTTTAAGGGGTTTCGTAATATTCATCGCTATTTTCTTAGGCACACCTAGTTGCCGAATTGAAATATTAGGGTCTGGTGTAATTACAGAACGAGCACTAAAATCAACTCGTTTGCCCATTAGATTGCCTCTTACTCGACCTGTTTTACCATTTAAACGTTCCTTTATAGATTTTAGTGCTCGACCAGAACGTTGAGCAAATGCCGCAACTCCAGGAATTTTATTATCAATCATTGTTGCAATGAAATATTGTAATACTGTTGTCCAATCATTTATAATATTTGCGGCTGCGTTTTGTTTCATTTTATCCAGTAACGTCTTATTTGTTTTAATAATATTGACCAATATATGAGAGATATCATCCTCACTACGTTGTTGCGCATCATGTTTTACAGATGGCCGCACTGAAGGAGGAGGAACCGCAAGCACTTGACATATCATCCATTCCGGTCTAGACCAACTAGGATTAAAACCCATAAAATGAACATCGTCGTCGGTTATTTTTTTAAATATCTTAACAACCATTTCTGGTGTAATCATTTTTGTTAATTTTGATGTGTCTGTTACAACATTTTCTATATTATTCCATTCAGCAAACAAAGTTGCTAAACCTTCTTTTTTTAGTTTATCCGGTTGCTTACAACCACAACCATCTTCATTACATTCCCCACAGCGTTTAATTTTACTCGCAATAGCAAAAACTTTATTCCATCGTTTTTCAGATGTGTCTGCTAATAGATAATTATATTTATGTTTACTAATCAATAGTTTACTACATTTTAAACAAATACAACGCAATATTTTAATGACTTGGTTTAAGTATTGTATATAAAATACGGGGCGGGCAAGTTCAATATGTCCAAAATATCCAGGAGTTTTTATATAATCTAAACCATCGGTAGGACACAATAATCCTGGTTCTAATACACCCATCCGAGGATCAAATAAACCACCGATGACAGGTTTATTGTTGATGTATGTATCTCTTGAAGTGATTTCAGCCACAGAATTTTTTCTAATCTCCTCAGGTGATAATATACTAAATTGAATTCCAATTATTTTTGCTACTTTTTCTTTTTCTATCATTATTTATCTATATTATATTCACATTCTTTTATTTCAATTTTGTAATAGAATGTTATAAATTGAAATAAAAGAATAATAATTTTTATAAACATATAAACATGCCAAAATCAAAGGATTCCGATACAAAATACAATCTTCGTTCAAAAGCAAAAGATTCTCTAAAACAAAGCAAAGATGATGATGATTTTCCAGAAGACGTGGAAAAAATAACACCCGAAGAATATAAAAAACTTCTTGCAAAACTATTTCCATCTAAATATATTCAAAAACAAGTTAAAGATGAAGACGAAGACGAAGACGATGAAGACGATGAAGACGATGAAGACGATGAAGACGATGACGATGACGATGACGATGACGAAGACGAAGAAGAAGACGAAGACGATGACGAATCTGATGAGGATACTAGTGATGAAGAAGATACAAGTGACGAAGAAGAATATATGAAAGGTGCTGATAAAATAAATATTATATTGACTATTGGTGAGGTTAATAGTGATAGTGACTCGGATAGTGATAGTGATAGTGATTACGAAACTGTCACCGATGAAGAAGAAGAAGAAGAAGAAGAAATTGGATATGATGAATGGTCTAAAAAAGAGTTACGTGATGAAATTAAATCAAGAGGTCTAAAATGTAAAAATATGAAAAGTAAAAAAACAATGATAAAAACATTGGAGGAACATGATAATCTTCCATACGAAGATTGGACTAAAGAAGATTTGAAAGATGAACTTAAGATACGCGGTATTCGTTTTAATAAAAATGCTAAAGAAAAATCATTGATTGCTGTGTTGGAACAAAATGATGCGGAAATTGCTGTAAAAGAAGTCAACGCCATGTTGTCAAAAAAGGAAAAATCATCAAAAAAGGAAAAATCACCAAAAAAGGAAAAATCACCAAAAAAGGAAAAATCACCAAAAAATGACACTTCCTCTAAAGAAAAAGATGCAGCAAATACGTTACTTGATATCAAGAATGGACCTCAAGAAAAATTATCAGACAATCATGTTATAAGTCAATTTAAAGAATTAGCAGATAAACTTACGAGTAAAGATCGTAAAAACAAAATGCTTGATCGTGCGAAAACGCATATTGAGGATATGGAGCGTGAAGTAGAAAAAAATAAAAAAAAGGAAGAGAAAAAGGAGAAAGAGAAAAATTGTAAAAAATTTAAAAAAATGATGAAAGGGAAAAATCGAATGGATGATAAAAAATATTTTGAAAAATTGGAACTTGCTCAACAACAACGTATTATTGAAGAGTTTGAAAAACTCAATGATAATTACAATCAAACTGTTCCTTATCGTTTCCAAGTGCTTGAATCTGAAATACCATCAATGCATAAAACAGCGGCTATTAAAAAAATTAATTCATTAAGATATATGACTCCTGGAGAAGGTGAATATTATAAAGTAAAATACTGGGTAGATGGTTTTATGAGAATTCCATTCAACCAAACCAAAGATTTGCCTTTGGTTATAGAAGATGGAGTTGAAAAAACGCACGAATATATGAATCAAGCTAAACAAATTCTCGATGAAGCTGTATTTGGTCTTGATGATGCTAAAATGCAAATTATGCAAATGATTGGACAACTCATTACCAACCCAAAATCAGTTGGAACTGCTATCGCTATCAAGGGACCAATGGGAACAGGTAAAACTACATTGGTTCGCGAAGGTATTAGTAAGATTCTACAAAGACCTTTTGCATTTATAGCTTTAGGAGGCGCAACAGATAGTAGTTTTCTAGAAGGTCATTCTTACACGTATGAAGGTAGTAATTGGGGAAAAATTGTAGATATATTGATGCAGAGTAAATGTATGAATCCGGTATTCTTCTTTGATGAATTGGACAAAGTAAGTGATACACCGAAAGGTGAAGAAATCATTGGGATCTTGACTCATTTGACGGATACAAGTCAGAATTCTCAATTTCATGATAAATACTTTTCCGAATTGGATTTTGATTTGAGTAAGGCATTGTTTATATTTAGTTATAACGATGAAAGTCGGGTAAATCCGATTCTTAGAGATAGAATGTATCGTATTCAAACACAAGGATACGAAACTAAAGACAAGCAAATCATTACGAAAGACTATGTAGAACCAAAAATATGTGAAAATGTAAAAATGAAACCAGAGGATGTTATTATTAGTAATGAAGTATTAAAACACATTATAGAAAAATATACGGATGAAGAAAAAGGTGTAAGAAATCTAAAACGATGTATTGAAATTATTTATACAAAACTAAATTTGTATCGTTTAATGAAACCGGAATCTCAGTTGTTTAAAGATGAGAAATCATTGGAGGTAAAATTCCCTTATACGGTTACAACTGATATAGTAGATAAATTAATAAAGGCAGGTGATAAAGTTGACCAAGCATATCTAAACTTTTATCTGTAAATACATTAAAACAAAATTAATAAAATATTACTACTAATATATGAACAAAATAGATGTATTTATAATAGCAGGAGGAAAGTGTGGAAGTAGTACATTAAGAGAAACATTTTTAAAACAATCTATGAATACCATTAAATCACATAATCCTATGTGTTTTAAAAATCAATTCGGTTTTGATGGTTTTTTTAGTACAATGTTAAGTTCAAGTAACAATAGAAAATTAATTATAATAGATGCTTATCGCATGCCTATTGAAAGAAAAATTTCAAGTTTTTTTCATAATGGAGAAAAAAAAATACCAAATTTTTTAAAACTCAGTGTAGAAGAACAAATAATATTATTTAATAATGAATATTTATATGAAATAGAAAATCAACATATAATATATGATGTTTACAAACATTTAAAAATTCCTGATAAAAAAAAATACGATGCTAATCGTAATTATTTTATTCAAAAATATAACAATTTGATAATTATTAAATTATTTTATAATGATATTAAAAATTGGGGTGAACGATTATCACAACTGTTAGGTATAAATATTACCATGGAAAGTGATAATATGTCTAGTGAAAAAAAATATTATAATAAATATAAACAATTTTTAAAACAATATTCTGTTCCCAAACAATATTTAACAAGTGAACTACCAAAAGATATTGAATTTAAAACCTTTTTATCAGAAAAACAACAAAAAGAATATATTACTATGTGGTTAAAAAAATGTATTGAATGAACAAGTATATCGGTATAGATGGCGAAAAAGAAAAAGTTATCCTGTAAAAAATATTAAACACCAAAAAAATAAAAAGTATAACCACAAATTGAAAAAAAAATGTATTACTAAACAAGTATAACAACACCGGATGGATATGAACACGTATTTAGAACGATTTATGGAAAGCGAAGAAGCGGAATATCCTTTGGTGGATATGAATAGTGTCGTATGTATAGTAGAATGTATAAATCAAGGATATTCCCTTGAACAAGTTAAACTAAAAGTTGAAACTAAACAGTTATCTAATACATATACCGGAATCCTGATGTCTGATTTTAGCGCGGCAGAAAAAGATGAACTAATAAAAATGGTTGAAACCAATAAAGGTATTTATAGATTTCAACTGTCAGATAATGATGATCCTGAGGAAAATACGATATATGCCGCATTTCCGACTCCATTGGACGCCTATCAATTTTATGATATCTTTTCTCATAAAAGGTAAATAATAATGAACTGTGTATTCGGTTTATTTTCACAATACATCCATATATTATTTTGTTTTGGTACTTTGTATGGATATATTACTACAATAAAGAAAAATACATAAGGCTTAACATTCTTATATAGGACTATCGTTTCATAGTAAATAAATACCCATGGTAAAGTATTACAACTATTCCTAAAATTAACTATAATACACTAATGTATTCTGGTAGTTTTTGTTTTTGATAGGTGGTATATCCCGTATATAAAAATAAAAGTCCTACTAATATGTGTGTTGTCCAAATAACATATCATGGTACACCAAAATGATAACTTGCTATATATATACTATAGGTATTTTTTATACAGCGAAGTTAAACATATTTTATAGTATGTCTAATTATTCAAGAAAGTATCCCTGGATTTATCGCCAAAATAACCAAAAAAAAGGGATTTATTCGAAAAAGTCTTGAAAAAGAGGATAAAATCAAAATCATTTTTTAAATACATTTAAACATAATATTATGTTTTTATATAATGTCTGCATTTAAACAATCTTATGCATTTGTATTAAATTCTATTAAAAAAGATATAACATTAAAACCAGTGGTAGATACCCTAAAAGACAAAACTTATATAGTATCTGGTTCAACGCGTGGAGTAGGTTTAAGTATAGCTACAAAATTGGCGGAACAAGGTGCGAATGTGGTAATTACAGGTAAAACTACCAAACCTCATCCAATATTGGAAGGAACGCTAACAACCGCAAAAGATTCTATTATAAAAACGACACAAAATAATAATTGTCTAGCATTAGAGTGCGATATTCGTAAAGATAAGGATATTGATTATGCATTAGAGCGGACTCTATATACTTTTGGTTCAATTGATGGTGTAGTATTAAACGCCAGTGCTTTATCCTTGAAAAACACTTTGAATCAAACCAAAAAAGAGGTGGATTTGATGTGTTCTGTAAATATCAATGGGACATATTTATTTGGTCAGGCTGCATTAAAAAACATGGATGCGGGGCATATGATTATTGTAGCTCCGCCTATTGATATGTTGTATACAGATGATTGGTGGGTAAACCATATCTATTATTCCATGTCAAAGTTTAACATGTCGTTGATGGCAAAGTTTTGGAATAAAGAATTCCCAGAAGTAGGTGTAAATACGCTTTGGCCACGAACCACATTGGATACGGCACCCGTTCGTAATATACTTGGTGGTGACGAAATGGTAAATATATCTAGAACACCAGAAATAATGGGTGATGCCGCTATGCATATTTTTAAAACGGATCCCATGAAATGTAACGGTAATAATTATATAGATGATGAGGTATTAGCGAGTTTGGATATAGATGTGGAACAATATAGAATAAACAAGCAAGTCAAAGAAAAGGATTTGATGCCGGATTTCTTCTGTTAAAAGGGTATAAATATATTAAATAAAACTAATATAGATGCGAACATTATCATCTTTATTAGTGAAAAATTTTCAATCCAATTTGAATGGTCATGCTTTAGCTAGAAAGGTGAATGGTGTTTGGGATTGGAGTTCTCGCGAAACCCTTTTAAACAATGTATATTATTGCCGGGAAATGCTAAAGCAAGAAAATATTCAACAAGGGGATCGTGTCGCCTATAAAGGCGATAATTCCGTAGAATGGATATCTTGGAATATAGCTTGTAATTCGATTGGTGGTGTGTGGGTACCAATGTATGCAAATCAACATATAGACTATTGTAACCATGTGGTTAATGATTGTGGTGCATCACTATGTATTACGGATGATGCTCATTTGTCCTTTATAAATACAAAAACAATTACTAATACTATTGTGGAGAATTTTGGAGCATGCGAACCTATAGATTTTATTGAAAATGATCTTGCAACATTAATTTACACATCAGGAACAACTGGTTCTCCAAAAGGTGTAATGTTGTCCAACGAGAATATTATATCAAATATAAACACAATTCATGCACGATTTCACGATATGCCTGCTAGTGTATCATTAAACATACTGCCATGGGCACATATATATTCCCAAACGTGTGAATTATATTATAATTTATTGAACGATAATCGTATCGCAATTGCATCCAGTAGAGAGAATTTTATCAAGGAATGTGGTGAAATTCAACCGGAATCATTGTATATTGTACCACGGGTATTAGAATTAGTAAAATCTAAAATAGATATGTTAGACATTCCTTACGTAAGAACACTAATACCATTTGCGTTGCATAGACTATTTGGTAGTAGATTACAGGTTATTTTTACAGGTGGTGCTAAACTGGAACCAGAAACACGCGGGTTTTTCGCTAGAAATGATATTTTGATATGTGAGGGATATGGTTCAACCGAATTGTCTCCCATGGTTTGCGTAAATCATATAAATAATCCACGTAATGAAAAAAGTATAGGTAAACTGTTAGATGGAATAGTAGCAGAAATAGTGGACGGTGAACTACAAATATCAGGACCAAATGTGATGCAAGGGTATTGGGGTCAAGCGGAGGCAACCGAAAAGGTATTAGTAGAGCGCGGGGGGGAAACATGGTATAAAACCGGCGATGCAGCTAAATTAGAAGACGGGTATGTGTTTTATGAAGGAAGAATTGGTGATAATTATAAGTTAAGTAATGGTAAATTTGTGAATGTAGAACGTGTGGAAACAATTATAAAAAGTCATGTAGATTGTAATTGTTTGGTATTTACTAGAGATGGAATACATAATGAATTAATAGTGAATAGAGAATTAAATCATGAATTTTTACAATTATTCAATAATGATTTAGATAAATATTTACATATAAAACACGCCCACTGGATGAATAAAGATAATTGGGAAGATTATTTAACGCCAAAAATGAGTATAAAAAGAAAGCAATTAATAGAAGATTTTAATAACGGTAAAATAGCAACTGTATTAATCGATTATTAACATTAAAATGCTTTATACAGTAACGATCCTTTTGCTGGGTTTTTTAATAATAAATATCCAGTATAAAATAGAAATGCAAATCCTAGTATACCCGTGGGTATGCTACCATATCGTATTTCAAATAAATGATATAAAGAATTAATTTTTTTTACATTGTTTAGTTCTGACCCATACACATTATAAAGAGTAAATCCTTGTATATATAATAAACCTAAATAAAATATACCTAATGAGATTAATGTTACTATAGATTGCATATCTATAAAACGAGGCAAAGTAAGTAAAGGAACCCAGTGACTCATAATAATAGCAAGAATTCTAAAATATACTACAATTTCACTATTTAATGTTCTTGATGTTTGATTAGTGTTGTTGTTTGTAATATAGTATGCAGCAAATATATCCCACATAACAGCCATAGCAGCAGCTATAAACGGATTAGCAGTTATTACCTTATTACTATATAGAAAATACCATACGATAAACCACCACGAAAATATATTATAGAAACGTTCTGTTTTATCATTCATATATATATATTGGGTATTTTAAAATCGTCACTGGCTTTAGTTACCGCCTCCGCTACTTCTTTATCTGACACGGAATGACCTGCTTGAACCACGACCATTTTGCTTTTTGGTAGTTGTTTGTGCATTTCCCATGCCATTTCCATGGGACAAATAAAATCAAACCTACCATGCACAAAGGTGGTCGGTATGTGTTTAACCTTTTTAATATTCGCTTTCCATACCATTTGCTTTGGTTTTAAAAACCAATCATGCATTAAATAATGATTGTATACAATTGCACCATTCAACATATCCGTGTAACTATCTGTTGGTATTTTACTAGTGATATGATGATCACTTGTATCGTTAAATAGTTTTAAATACTTTTTACGCGTTTTTTTATTTTTAGATTTGAGTTTTTTTGTATACGCACGACTAAGTTGTTTTTCAGTATCTTTTAAGTAATTTAAACCAACAGAACTATACATGCGGTCTAAACGTTGAGGATTCATACCACGAATCACACAATCATCAAACTCATTATGCCAATACAAGTTGGTAAAACCACGTAAAATAAGTCCCGCCGTATGTTTTGGATGTGCTTGAGCATATAACATGGCTAAAGCAGCGCCCCAACTTCCACCCGTGACTAACCATTTGTTATCGCCCATGTCCTCGCGAATAACCTCCATGTCTTGAATCATATTCTGAGTAGTATTGTGTTTAGTTCCTGGTGTAGATTTACCGGAACCGCGTTGGTCCATGAGGACAATATTGTATTTTTTGGAATTAAACAATTGTGCGTTGGTAGGTCTGCATTTGTCGCCGGGACCACCATGTAAATAGATGGCAGGAAACCCTTTTGGATTCCCGTAAAATTCTACATATACTTTAATATCATTACCCATATCATAATGTTTGGTATGATATGGCTTTCGTTTTGGATATAGTTTCGTCATTATATTATGGCGAGAAAAAAACGTTAAAACTCCCCGACTTCCTTCATTTGGCCGAGGTCCTGCCCCCCGGAGGGCGCCCGTTGGTCCGCCGCCACCTGGTTGTCGGTGCGGACACTATCCAACCGATCCCAGTAATCCAACGCCTCCTGGTCATTCCTCGCCTGGATACGCTCCTTGGCACCCGGGCGATCCATAGCAATGCGCTGCAGCTTCTGCCACCGCTCCCGCTCCCGCTTCAGCCTCTCCGCCTCGGCTTTGATGTTTTTCGCTTGCGTGTAATACCACTCCTTATGATTGAACGATTTCTTGTGGAGGCGCTCCTCCTCGGCGGCGGCGGCGGCGGCGAAGTCATCGGAGTCCAAGACGGACTGCAACTCATGAAGGTCGTCCTTATTCATCGCTTGGGTCAGCTTCATATTCACGTGATACCACTCCTTCTGATAGAACGAGTCCTCGTTGCGGGCGAAGTCATCGGAGTCCAAGACGGACTGCAGTTCAAGAAGGTCGCCCTTATTCATCGCTTGGGTCAGGTTCTTATTCACTTGTTTCACCGTGTACCGCCTCTTCCGCTCCTTATCCA
>Ga0233413_10000138_pt1 | contig 37631 bp, 43 predicted proteins | sample Na_anoxic_6_MG_FD_189019 | JGI IMG/M metagenome (GOLD analysis project Ga0233413, IMG submission 189019) | Seawater microbial communities from Saanich Inlet, British Columbia, Canada - Na_anoxic_6_MG | ecosystem: Environmental > Aquatic > Marine > Inlet | place: Canada: British Columbia...
AACAGGTGCAACAGGTGCTAATGGAATAGATGGTAATCATGGAAATGATGGTGCAACAGGTGCAACAGGTGCTAATGGAATAGATGGTAATCATGGAAATGATGGTGTTGATGGTGCAACAGGTCCTACTGGTGCTAATGGTACTGATGGTACTGATGGTAATCACGGAACCAATGGTGTTGATGGTGCAACAGGTCCTACTGGTGCTAATGGTACTGATGGTACTGATGGTAATCACGGAACCAATGGTGTTGATGGTGCAACAGGTCCTACTGGTGCTAATGGAATAGATGGTAATCACGGAACCAATGGTGTTGATGGTGCAACAGGTCCTACTGGTGCCAATGGAATAGATGGTAATCATGGAGCAACAGGTGCTGATGGTGCTACTGGTCCTACTGGAACACTAGTACCAACACAAGATGTATCAATTCGTACTATAACTTTAAATGATACATCCAGTAATGGATTAACTTTGTCACACGTTGATGGGTCTGGATTAACTATTGAAGGTTCATGTGCTATAACAGGTTCAGCGTCAGTAGCACCTGCTTCTAACCCATCGCTTCAAGTAGATGGTTCTTTTACTGTTGCAGGCGGCACAACATTATCAGGTGGTTTAACTGTATCCGGCACTACAACATTTGAAGACGGGACTACAACATTAGGTACTCTATCATCAACTGGTTTAACTATCAACGGTGATACAACTATCAACGGTACTTTATATAATAAATATAAAGTTGCACCTAGTATTTCAACTCTTACAGATGATGTTAGTGGTACGATTTATACATGTGATATTACAATTGGCGATGTATCGATTACTTTACCAGATATTTCTGATAGTAGTAAGGTTGGAACACACTATTCATTCATAGTTAAGGCAACCGCAACAACCCCACATGGCCTTACTATAACTACGCCGAATAACACTGTAAATATATATGGTTCAGAAACGATGGGGCAAACTGCTGGTGGAATGATATCCGCCTCATCTTCTGCTACAATTATAACAGTAGGTATACAGAATACAATTGGTCGCCACCTTATAAAACTTATTGCAATAGCAGATGATGAATGGATTGTAGATGCTGTTGTTCCACAAAACTTATCTATAGTATATTCATAAATTCACTATATAATGGTATAAACTCGTTTTATAGCACAAATAAAATTAATAATTGATATTATATGGCAAATATAATATCAACAATAGAAAAAATATTCACACAATTAGATAAAACTGATTTTGCTGTTATTCGTTTAATTTTACATAGGCAGTATTTAACTAATTTATGTAATGCTTTTTCATCAGCAATAACAACTCGTTCAAATAATAAAGATTATTATTTTGCATTTAAAGCAAAACCATTTAATTTAGAAAAAACATATACAGGTTTTCAATTAATTAGTCTTCAAAAAGCATTTGAAAATAAAAGAATATCTAATAATTTACAATATTATTATATAATTGAAGATGATAACAGGAAAGTTATAAAATTAGATTATATAGACCAATTACTAGTCATATATTTTATATCAAAACATTCATATTTAAAATTATATAATGCGATAGATACATCGAAAATATATAAATCAAATGTTAAAACATATCAATATACATTTAATCCTTCAAAAGAGATATTTGGCGATTTAAAAAGTAAATCTTATAATGAAAATAGTTTATTATTATTAGAAGAAGTAGCAAATAATAGATTATTTCAATCTAAATATAATGAATTAACAAAAATGCCAACTCCACATTTATTAAATTCTATTATTTCAGAACAACCTATAATTTAATATCCATATATAAATAAAAATATATGATATTATTATAATATGACATTAACAAAAGGACAGCAAAATGTACTACTTGCTATTATGCAGAATTCTCGTTTTATTGTAGAAGTTGCTGGTTCAACTAAAATGGCGAGAGCATATTACAATGATTTTAAATTTTGGTGTAAAAAACTTAATTATAAACATATAAATGGATTTGAAAATAAAGGACTTACATTAGTATTACATCGTAATTATAAATGTGGAGATACACCTGTTCATGGAAGTAATCTCAATCGTATTTTAACATATGGTCCTAAGAATGATGAAGAATCTGTATTTTATTACTATTACAAAAATCATAATTTTTTCTCTCGCATTTTAAGTGCGTTATTATGGGCATTTAAATCTTATAATGAAGGGCGATATTATTGTAAAGTAGTTAAACTACCAACTGATTTTGACTGGAATGGAGCATATGGACTTACAGATTCTGAAATGAACTTCACAATAGACGCAAGAGACATGATGGGATTATATGGATTTAGATGGTTATGTACTGCTCCATACGGAATTACTAAAACAATTCAAAGTGAAAGATTGAAAAAGACATTCACATGGAAACTTCCAGCACCAAAAAATACAAGCGTCGTTCCATTAAATAAATGTGATAGAAATAGAGAAATTCCTGATGGAATAGGAACATATAATTACAGAACATTTGTATGTTAAAAATATATTAACGTCCTATTATATTATAAAATTTGAATATTATTAGTTATATTTTATCTAATAATATATAACTTGTGCTCACACGGCAAAATAATGACCGACGCAAGCACAAGTTCCACAAGTTCCACTGTATGTGGATTTGCCAAAGAACCAACTGAGAAGAAACTAACACTTGAAGAAAAAATTTGGCGATTAAATCAGATTTTATCATTTATTCTTAAGTGGATTGTTGAAGATGTAACCACCAACGATGGAGATAATCAAATTCGTTTATTTGGTTCTTCTGTATGGTGCTATTTAAATAATAATCCATTTGTTATTAAATATTGCGACGATGAGGTTATTCAACGAGATATTGATATTATTTGTACCAATTTTTCTGTTGATACATTGTATGAGTCCTTGTCTCAGATTGGAACAATTGAAGTCATATCTTCATTAAACAACGACACCTCATATTCTTCTCTTCAATATTCTACCTTAACAGGTAGATTTATTAGTTCTATTTCTAAAATTAAAATTATGGTAGGTGAAACAGGAAAAACACTATTTTCAAAATTCTTGGAAACGATGGGAGTAGATAAATTTGAACTCAGTATTGACATTGTATCTATTAATACTATGAAAGGTGGGAAACTTGAATCTGTTATGTCTAAATGGCCTATATGTGATATTTCTCGTAGATTTACTCTATTTTCAACAAAAGAAGATAAAATTATATTACGTGAAATTAAATCAAAAAAAATTAAATTAATTCAAACTCTCGGATGTTTAATCGAAGCATTGAAAATGTGGTTTCGATTTAATAATAATGGATTTAATCAAACAATCGATAAATATAAAGTTATTAAACCACCGGATGGATATCTCCCACAAAAGGATGAAAACTATGACCTCCATATTGAACTAATTAAACAAGGAGAAACATATATTCTAATGGATACTCCGTTTGACCTTAGATGTTTTACTGCGAAAGAGATTAATGATGCGATTACTACATTTAAAGAAACAGGAAGAGAAACACCTAATTTTATCACAATTTTTTATGAAATGATTACTATCAAAACTCAAAAAAAAAATAAAAAGGGAAAGGACATTATAGTTCAAAGAATGATGCTTCCTACTGAACGAATGAAAATGGTGTCTATTGTTGAAGAACAACTTGAATGTTGTCCTATCTGCACTACAACAGATGAAACTAGTATGAAACTAATTCTTCCTTGTGGACACTTATTTTGTCTATCTTGTATTATGCCGAATATGATTAAATATTGTGAGATGATTTTAAATCGTCGTAATAATATTTCTATTAGTACAGAAGATGAACTAACTCCTTCAATGAATAAATGCCCGTGTTGTAGAAGTGATATTATCATAAATATTCCTATTGGACCTACTTGCGAAACACCTCAGATTCGTGTTGAGAATGATGTTCGTATGAATTTTAATGAAATTCCTTTTCTTTATCGTAAATTTGTTAGAAAATAAGTGTGAAAATACTTCATTGTATTAATATATTTTTTTAAATATATTAAACATTATAATATAAAGACTTTTATAGAATATATCCTATATGAAACAAAGAACTTACATAATAATATTTGTTGTTATTGCTTCAATAGTTGTTTTATATTATAGTATCTTCTCTAAATCTGATAAAAACACAATAGAACCATCACAAAAAATGGAACAATCTGTAATAAAAGAGAAAGACCCTATAAAAATAGATTATAATATTCCAAATTTTTCAAATATTCAGACAAATGTTTTTTTTGATATTTCGTGTAATAATAAAAAAATGGGCACTGTTGAGATTGAATTATTTGATGATGATGTTCCATTAACAGCAAAAAATTTTAGATATTTATGTTCTAATAATGATAAAAGTTTAACATATAATAATAGTATATTTCACCGTATTATAAAAGGACATCTTATTCAAGGAGGAGATATTACAAACAATGATGGGTCTGGTGGAAAATCTGCGTATGGAGATTGGTTTAATCACGAAAATTATAATTTAAAACATAATCAAGAAGGATTAGTTAGTATGGCAAATTGTGGTAAAGGAAAATGTAATTCACAATTTCTTATATCTACACGAATGGGTGGGTGTAAAGAATTAGATGGGAAATATGTTGTATGTGGTATAGTGGTGAACGGATATGATATAATAAAACAAATAGAAAAATCTACTATTGGTGATATGTATTCTCCAATAAAAGAATATAAAATAACTAAATGTGGATTAGTTGGGAAAAAAGAGTGTTTTATAGAAGCTAATTCATTATTAGATGATTTAAATATTAATGAAAAATTTAGAATGAATGATATGAGAAATATAAAATTAAGTATTTAATTATTTCTTAGATTTTTTTGCTTTCTTTACTTTTGTAGATGATTTCTTTGCCTTTTTTACTTTTACTTTTACTTTTGTAGATGATTTCTTTACTTTCGAAGATGATTTCTTTACTTTTGTAGATGATTTCTTTACTTTCGAAGATGATTTCTTTGCTTTCTTTACTTTTAGTGATGATTTCTTTGCTTTCTTCACTATTTTAGATAAAGATTTTGTGGATGCAATACTCTGTTTTTTTATTGTTAATTTACCATTTAATAAATCTTGAACTTGTTTTTTTGTCATTACATATATTTTTACACTATCTTTCATAGAAGACCGGTCTTCTATACGAACATTATATTTATTTTCAGCTATTTTTTTACCTGTAATATGCTTATGAACTCCATTGAAATTTTTCTGTAAATCAAAGAATTTTGGAATATCATTTGAAGAGTTATAAACCATCATCTCTTTTTGAGATGCAGAATGTATATGTTGTGTATGTTGTGTATGTTGTGGATGAACACGTTTAATACGTAATTGTGGGGATGAAGAGGATAATAATATTTTCTTTAATAAATCATCATTAAATCTAATTTTTGATTTCTGCTTCTTAGGTGTTAATATATTTCTTATCATTCTGTTAGAGAACATTATATAGTAGTATAATAGATTATTTTTTTATTTATACTTAATATATGTCGGAACTTATTATCCGCAAAATAATACATAATGTAGGGAAAAGTTCTCAAATAATTATTGACAACTTTGAAAAATTAATACAATCAAATGATAGTATATATAGTGTTATACACTCAATTCCAAATGATAAAATCATTGTATATGGGTTTATATTAATACTTGTTGTTTTCTTTATTACTAAAATTGATATTAAGTTAAATCTATTATTCGCATGCTTTGTGTCTGTTATGATAATTAATTATATGATTTCAAGAGATAATGTTCTTCAAACAGATTTTATTGATACAAAAGATACACAATTAAAGTTTTTGAATAATTTATTATTTTATGATGATGACAAATATATAACATCTGTTATAAATGATAATTTTAATATAGAACCTCCATTTGAACAGTCTTACTTATATTTAAACCCACTTATAGTTGAATTCTTTTATAATACAAGAGAAAATTCACAATATAATCTATCTAATTATATTAATTCATTGCGGTCTATAAATTCTATGCTTGGATTAAACTATCAATTAAGTATGAAACTAGAAAATCCATATCAAAATTATGATAATATGAAGAAATTATACAAAGAAGCACTAAATAACTATCATAGTATTATATATTCATTGCCATCAAATAAGATTGTTTATCATAAATTTAATAATAGTTTAAAAATATTACAGTCATTGCTTGTAAAACATATTGAAGATGCTAAAACAATATGTAAAATGAAAAATAGTAAAGAGGATAATAATATTAATACATTGCCAGATACAATATTAGATGATGATGTCGGGGCGAATGATATGAATATAAAAGGATTTTCTGAAAATTATAGTTTTTTTTAATTTATTTATAGTTTCCTTTTTAAAATTTCTTTTTGGACTACATAGACATCGTCCTTGTCAGGCCAATTGTCGACGATTACTTTTTTCATCCCCATCTTGTGAGCTTTTATCAATAGTTTATTGAGGTTCTGTGTACGTACATAAGGTCTCCATCCCAATTTATCAGAACATACTGTAAGTGTAGTTTTTTTCTTTGTTGATTTCTTCTTAACTGATTTCTTCTGAATTGATTTCTTCTTAATTGATTTCTTCTTAATTGATTTCTTCTTAATTGATTTATTTTTCTTAGTTAAGGATTTCTTCTTAACTGATTTCTTCTTAATTGATTTCTTTTTACCAGCACCATACGCGGCATAATTACTTACAAAATCACTGACAGTTCCTTGAACCGGACTATTATCTTTAATAGCACCTGTTGATATTGGTGCTACAGCATATGGGAGGTCTGTATTTTTAATGTATGTTCCTGTTTTTGAGAATTGATTAAACTCTATATTTCCTTTTTCCCATCCATTATTTGGATAATTAACAGGTCCTCTACTATATACAGAACTTCTCCACGCAGAACCTGCCCCACCAAAATGATCTATATGACCTGCTGGAGTTCCTGTATTACCTGCTGGAGTTCCTGTATTACCTGCTGAACCATTTTCGTGTGCTTGATTTTGTTTATTTTTAGCTGATGCTTGGCCTGCCTTTGATATTAATGCGTTTTTACCTGCATTCGCAGAATCAGCTTGACACGGATTTCCGTAATCACTTCCGCAAGTTCCACCTATCATTTTCTTAGTGATGCTTTTTTTTTGGGCGACTTCTTCTTTGATTTTTTTACACCTTTTGATTTCTTTACTTTCTTTACTTTCTTTGATTTCTTTACTTTCTTTGATTTCTTTACTTTCTTTGATTTCTTTACTTTCTTTTTCTTTTTAGCACCGCCAGATACACTTGCCCATTCGCTTGCAGATCGATTGTATGGTTCTACTGTACCAGTGTATTTAGCAGGAGTGCCAAAGTTTTTATCATTTGGATTATATACACCTAAACCGTTGCATGTTGCTAAACCTCCTCCAGCATTTGGGTTGGATGCATTATTTGAAATAGATGGTGCTTTTGAATTATACCATCTTGAAGGCATTCCAGTAGCACCCCCGTTTGAACCACCACCACTTTGTCTCTTGGATTTCTTAGATTTCTTCGACTTTTTCACTTTTTTAGATTTTTTAGATACTTTAATACCAAGTAATCTGCCTAAATTTCTAATTTTATTTACGACAGGCTTACTAACTCTGCGAACTGTACGGGATACTCCATTTATAGTTCTTTTAACACCAGTAGCACTGCGTTTTACAAGTCTTTTACTGCGTCTTACAACTTTCTTTACACTGCGTCTTACAACCTTATTACTTCTTTTTACAATTTTCTTTACACTACGTCTTACAACTTTCTTTCCACTTCTTTTAACAACCTTCTTTTTAGATTTTTTAGATTTTTTCTTTTTAGCACCACCAGTGGAATTTGTTACTACGCCCAAGTTAGATAACATTAAATCGCGTGCTTGTGGTTGTGATACACCACCTGTATAACCATTATTTTTTAAATCAGCAGATGAGGATGGTTTATTTAAAGCATCTACACCTGAATAATCACTTGAGTGTTTGCATGTAGATGATCCTGATTGAAATGAAGAACTATTAAAACCAAATGGATTCGGGTGTGGCATTATATAATAATTATATATATATTATTTTTACGCAGATGGTAAAATATATATAATTATATTTAAAAAAATAATTTTAAAAATTTAATTGTCGCCTGCAACATTTTCTACTAATTTCATAATTGTATGACATCCTGTTCTATTGTTGAAATATACTACGTACTTGTCCATTTTTATAATATATACCATCATAAATATTATTATTTCTAAAAAAATAAGTTAAATAAGTTAAATTATTTTGTATATAAACATAAATGGAAACTATAATTGATTTAGATGAAATTATTGTTAATATATTTAGTTATGAACCTAAAAGTCCTAAATCAATTAATTTATCATTTGATGTAAAAGAAGAGTATGATTTATTTAAGATGTTAGTACATATTTTAACAGAAGGTTTAAAAATATTATATGGAGATTCAAATGGTAATGTAAATTTAGATAATTTAGAAGGAGGAGATACATTATATAAATATTTTGCAAGTTTTGGGTTTATTATTAATTTTAATGTTAATAATGTATTAAATCCTAATAATATTGATGTTAATAATGTATTAAATCCTAATAATATTGATGTTAATAATGTATTAAATCCTAATAATATTGAAAATGAAGAAGAAAAACAAGAAGTTCAAAAAAATACAGAATTACATTTGTATTATTTTACATTAAAAACAGAAAAATTCAAATATGAAATTACATTTGATTATTTATAATAAAGTTTTTATAAATTTACACCGCTCTTATATTTAGTTAAGAATTAACCAAATGTATTCGCCATGCTCTTATATTTAGTTAAGAATTAACCAAATGTATTCGCCATGCTCTTATATTTAGTTAAGAATTAACCAAATGTATTCGCCATGCTCTTATATTTAGTTAAGAATTAACCAAATGTATTCTCTCCACAATAAGACACATACATAAAACCGTCTTTATCTTTATGTTCATCATATAAACGACTTATTAAAGCAGATGTAGGTGGGATTTTATTATTAATAAATAAAAATATAGCTTGTTCTGCGTTTAACTGAATTCTTTTACGAATAATATAAACAAATTGACCTAATGTTAAATCAGCAGGAACAAGATATTTACTTTTATCTATTTCAGGCATATCTGATTTACCACCTCTCTCACATATAATAGGAATTCTATCAGGATACTTATTGCATATTTTAGTAGATTCTAATTTTCTTTTATCAAATGAATTTATTTCTTTAAATTTTGACATATATACTATATTATATTAAAATTATTTTATATATTATTTTATATATTATTTTATATATTATATATTTACTTAAAGCACATTGTATATAAATATATATTCACTATGTCATCAATACCACATAATCTACAAACTACATATGAAATAATTCCTATATTCAAAAACGGAAGTTTAACATGTAAGCAGGATTTATTAATGTCGTCTTTATCTGAATTTTTTCTTAATAAACAAAATTTAAATAAGATTACTCCAATTATTAATGGTAAATCCGCAATTTCATTAAGAATACTTGACTGGTTTGTTACTAATTATGCTAAAAAATATAATATAGCATATACACTTGATGTAGATGGCATTGTGAAAAAATTCATAGTTCATAGTAATTATAAATCACAATTAAAGGCATATTCCAAAAAATTATTTGACCCATTTTGTAGAAGAGAACGAATTACATTTCAAGACCATTATGATAATTCATTTACAACAACTGCTGGTCAATTAAATTTTTTTAGATGGGTTATTGAAAATAATATAATTGAATATATATTAGAAAACATTAATATAATTGAAGATGATATGAATAAATCTATTAGACATTTATATAAAAAAAACGATGAAGATATAACAGAAAAGAAAAGAAGAAAAAGAAAAGAATTATCTATTTCTGCTTCTAAGAGTGTAAATAAACATAAAGTAGATATTATTATTGATTTTGAGTAATATTAACAACAATTAAAGAAACTTTTATCATCTTCTAATTTAAACTTTATTTTATTTTCATTATGTTTATTTAAAATTAATGTTAGATTTTTAGATACATACTCTGATATTGTTGAATTAAATAATTCATTAATATTTTCTCCATTTTTGGCACTTACTATATAATATTTCCATCCTTCACAATTACATCTTGATATTAATTGTGAAACATTATTCTTTAATTTAATACTATTTACTAAATCTCTCTTATTAAATATTACAATTACTTCTGTATTATCACATAGACTCTTTATAATTTCTTGATTAATTTTAAAATTATCTTCTGTTATATCAAAAACATAAAATAATATGTTGGCGTGTTTGTAATATAAAGATACAAGTGCGTTATATTTTTCTTGACCTGCGGTATCCCATATATTTACATTTAGTTTTAATGTATCAGACCCACTTTCATCAATCAATACTGTTGTTGGATTGTATTTGAAATTAAATATTTTAGAGTAATATGATGCTCCAATTGTTGTTTCACTTGTATAAGTATAATTATTATGTATATATCGATTAACTATACTTGATTTTCCTACATTAGTATCCCCTACTAATACTAATTTAATATTTTCATTTCTATATGGCATATATTTATATATATACAAATATATTTATGTATATTTAATAAATACAAAGTTTATCAAATATATTTATGTATATTTAATAAATACAAAGTTTATCAAATATATTTATGTATATTTAATAAATACAAAGTTTATCAAATATATTTATGTATATTTAATAAAAACTGTTTTTTTAATTTCTATTTAATGAAAAAACTATAATAAATATAATTTGCTACAATAAATGCAATAGCACCAGAGCAGAATGAGAATATTATATTATGACCATATTTAAGCATATATGAAACTACAAATGTATATGATAACCAGAAAAAACCTCCTTTAAATCCAATAATACTTACTTTTTGTGCTTCAGTATATCCAAATAGTATATATGTTGATATAACAACATAAGTAAAAACTAATGGAAGTGCTCCACTTGCGTGTCCTGCTAATTTCGCAGAATAATATTTAATTACTAATGAATAAATACCAATAATAGTTCCGCCAATTAAAAAGTTTTTTATAAAATCATATAAATAAGTATTCGTTTTATTATTAATTATTTTCATATAATATTTATTACAAAATAAATATTTTATAAGTGATATTATCATAATTAAAATTATATTAAATATATTACAAAATAAATATTTTATAAGTGATATTATCATAATTAAAATTATATTAAATATATTACAAAATAAATATTTTATAAGTGTATTATATAAATGAACCCTCAAGTTGTAAATGGAATTTTAATTACAATGGTTTTAGCATTAATTGTAACTGCGGTTGTTTTTATTGTTATTGATACAACAAAAAAACATCATCATGGACATGGTCCATATCCACCATCTCCACACCATCATAGACAACATCAAATTGGAAATGATAGAGATAAACATGGATGTTTAATTTCTGGTGGATATAAATGGTGTCATCCAAAACAACGATGTATTAAACCGTGGGAAGAGAGTTGTTAATTTATTCTGCGATGGCATGTTCTTCTATTGTTTCTTTATTATCTTCATTTAATTTAATATTAAATGAACGATTGTCTAATTTATTTCCATTCATGTGAAGTATATTAGTATGCCCGTATTTTAATTCGTGAAATGAAAGTTTTTTATTTGATTCTGTATCTGTTGTTTTAATAAAACCTTTATTAAAAGACCAGATATTTTTATCAATATAATCTATATCATCTTTATCTATTAGTGTATATATATCAGGCTTAATATATAGTTTTATATATTCTATTGAACCATCTTTAATAATTTCGTATTTATTCTTTACTAAATTATTTACAATCGCCCATTTTTTTTTATATTCATGTGTTGCATGTAATGCGTCCTCTTCTGAATTATAATCTTTAATATGAAAATCTTTAATATTAAACAATCGTGATTGTGTTTTATATCTAATTGAAAATTTCTTTTTTGATTGAGTAATTGTTCCCGCATATTTTTTTATATTAATTGGATATAGTATTGTCATATTTAGTTAATATTTAAGATATAATTTTTTAGATTTTCTATTTTAAAAAATTATAAGATATATAAGATGCATCCTAAGAAATCATGTAGTATAACACCCACATGTCCTTCTTGTAAGATAAAAGATTTACAAATATATAAAAATCTTATAAATAGTAATTGTATATATTATTGCAATACAGCAACAGTTATTCAAGCAAGAGTTAAAAGAAATTATTTACTTAGTTTAAGGTAAATTATTGTTAGATGTTTTTTTAACAGAATTTTTAACTGTTTTTTTAACAGAATTTTTAACTATTTTTTTAACAGAATTTTTAACTGATTTAACTTTTGTAACTGGGTTTTTTCCTTTATTACGACGATTTTTCTCTGCTTTTTGCTCTTCTTTTGTCATTATTCCGTTATGGGATGGTAATATCATCCATATAAAGTCAGACTTGACTTCTGGTTTATTATTTTTAGCACCTAATATATATATACCTGTATTTGGTCCGGTTAATTCAATTCTATCTTTTTTAACTTTACCTGATGCATTTTTATGTGTAAAATTCATATTTTTCATTGAATTATTATTTTTTTTAGCATTTAATAATTTAGTTAAATTAATTAATTGAAATGATTTAATATCACGGTATTCATCTTCCATACCTGATTTCATAAACATGCGAATACGAGGATTTTTTACTTGTTTTTTATTATTTGTCATTATATTATATATTTAGATAATAATATTGTATAAGTTAAAAAGCATATATATATATATTAAATTGTAGCATTACACATTGGGCATTTATTAATCCCACACGACCGTAGTTGTTTATAACAATTTAGATGCAATACATGACCACAATTCATCTTTTTTAATTCAATAAAGTTTTTTTTAAGACTATCTAAACAAATAACACAATTATCATCCGTTATATTTTCTATACATACATGATTAATTAATCTCTTATTCATACAACAATCACATTTATCACAATGAAAATAATCTTCTTTTTTTCCTTGCTTACAACATCCACATTTATCACAATGATACATATCTTTATTAGACCAAATTTGACATTTAGAACACATATATTTAGAAAATTCTGTTTCACACATTTCACATTTATTTGATTTTTTTTGAATATATCCACATATATTACAACTAATGTTTTTATAAGTTGAATAAACTACATGATCTTCATTCTCATCATGACATCTATAACATGAATAAATTTTATTACAGCATGGTGCTACTAGACTGCATTTTACATCTTTATAATGATTGCAATTTGTATTTACTACTACACATGTAGAAGTATTAATTTTAGACTTATTTTGAATAGCAGAAAACATATCTATAAATAAACTATAAATATTAAAAATATATTTTCAATTTTTTTATATTTAATATAAAAAATTTACGGTTTAAACATAAAACTATATATTATATATATGTCCTTAGAAAAATACATTACAACAAATAAATGGAATATATGGTTTCATCGTGTTGATGATAGAAATTGGTTAATTGATAGTTATAATAATATTGCAACAATTAAATGTTTAGAAGAATATAAATACTATTATGACAATATTAAAACATTTACATCTGGTATGTTTTTTATTATGAAAAATAATATTCCCCCATTATGGGAAGACCCTAATAATATTAATGGTGGTATTATTACATATAAAATTACTAAAAAAAATGCTGATTTTATTTGGAGAGAATTAACAATGGCACTAATTGGAAATACTTTAATGAAAGATCTAGACGAACATAAATATATTAATGGAATTTCAATTAGTCCAAAGATTAATAACTGTATTATTAAAATATGGGTAAATTCATCAAGAATGATGACAAAACTTAATTTTAATGAATATATTGGATTGTTTAATAGTAATTTACAACCAATCTATAAAACATTTAACAATACATCTTATTAGCGATAGATAATAAGATAATTAAATTTATGACAATCATCTTATTAGCGATAGATAATAAGATAATTAAATTTATGACAATCATCTTATTAGCGATAGATAATAAGATAATTAAATTTATGACAATCATCTTATTAGCGATAGATAATAAGATAATTAAATAAAAAATATATTTTTATATCAACGTCTATAATTTTTATCTAATGTTATATTATAAATGTCTCATATTAATGATTTTTTTACAGGTGGAAGAAAAAAAAAAGCATCAGAAAAAATGTATACATTAACACAACCATTAATTAAATTTAAAAGAATTAATGGTAAATCTGTCGCACAAGTAGATAAACATGGTAGTGTTCGCGATACAGATGCTTCAAAGGCCGCAAAAAAAATGGCAAAACGCATTGTAACATCAAAAGAACTTGAAAGTGGTAAAAACATTAATGGACCAACAACAATTAAATTCACAATGGTTGAAACAAAAACAGTTGTAGGAAAAGATGGAAAAAACCACTTTGTTAAAACAAATATAGAATATGAATCATCAATTTCTCTTCTAAAAGGTAATAAAGCAGTTAAAACAATTAAACGCAAAAATGGTTCTACACAAAAAATAGAACAAAGATATTCTATTAAAGTTAGTCAAAAATCAAAAGAGCGGCTTTTAAAATCAACTGTTACTAAAAACTCTCCTAAAAACTCTCCTAAAAAATCACCTAAAAACTCTCCTAAAAAATCACCTAAAAACTCTCCTAAAAAATCACCTAAAAAATCAGCATCTCCTAAAAATGATGATGAAGAAATTGAAGAATTAATTAAAACAATTAATGCTATTAATAATTCAATGAGTAATAATAATAAAAATAACAATAACAACAAAAATAAAAATAACAAAAATAATAATAATAAAAATAACAAAAATAATAATAACATCAATAAATAAATATTTTTTATACCATTCCAAACCATTTTGTAATTTCTTGAACTCCACTTTTTCTATTATTATCTTTTCTAATAATAGACTCAATAATACTTTCTGGATTTTTCATAACAAGTTCAAATATCTGCATTACAGGTTTTTGAATTTGATGATCTAAATAATATCTATAATCTACGCTAATATTATTCTCTTTAACATATGGTGGATATTCAATAATATCTCCTTGTAAAATTTTGTTTGTTAATGGTTTTTTACATTTATCATATGATTCTCGTCCAAATTTATCTGTCTTCTTTTTATGTCCTTTCATACAAGTCGGGCAATAAATTCCATTACAAGTTTTACATTTATCTGTCTTAACTCGTGTTTTACAAAATCTACAACATTTAATACATTTCTCCTTATGATTATGAATATGGTCTTTACAGAATAGTTTCATACAATCAACACATTTACAATTTTTAGGAGAAACATAAGCAGAACATATATGACATTCTAATTTCGTTTCATCAATATAACAATATGGAATTCTATCACTTGGAGCAGGTTTATTTCCAGGGTCTCTTTCACCCATTCTTTCAGCAAGAACTTTATGTGCAATTTGTGTTGGATTAACATAATGACCTCTTAATGTCTTTGATATAATTAATTTAGATAAATCTACTTTACCTTTTAATAATTTTGCTACTTCATCCTTGAAATATTTCTTAGCATTTTCAATATTCTTTTCATTTAAGATTTTATCAATAACACCAGAATAAATGTCTTTAACAATTGGAGCATTATCACGGCGCTTTAATACAATACCCATACTTGTCTGTTTATATTTTTCTGTTGAAAATTCATATTTATTTCCAAAATACCGCTTCTTTGAAAAAATACAAAAAGGCCAGAAGACTTTCTCATATTCTAAATTTTGTGGTTTTTTTAATTTACTTGTAACATAAGCACCTGCTTCTTCCCCGACTTCAATTGTATATTTAAGCATTTCTTTTTCTGATATTTCTTGTCCTTTATATTTATCTTTTATATAATCTACAAATGAGACAAAGATAGAATCGGTGTCTCCATATACTAATTTTGTTCCTTTAAATTTATCTAATGTATAATCCCTAGCAAGAATAACCATTTTACGACCTGTTGCTGTTGTGCTCGCCGCTAATTCTTTATAACAAATACTTGATGTTGCTGCACCAACTTGTCCATATAAACTATTACATACTACTTTATATGCTAATTGAAGACCATCTAAAACAGCTTTCTCAAAATCATTATAAGTTTCCTTAACATTTTCAATTTCAGATTTATTAACTGTTGTATATTGTTCTGTGTCAATATCATGAACTTCATATAAATCTCCTTTATCTTTTAGTAATCCATAACATTCTTTTCCATCATTTCTTGTAATAGTTTCATATTTAATCTTTTTACGTGTATCTTTACGAGCTTTAAGAAGCTTTTTTAATGTTCTTGGTAAAAGTGCTTTATCACCATTCTTATTTTCAGCGAATCTACATACTTTATATCCAACTTTCTTTTTCTCTTCTTTTCCTTTTTCCTCTATAAGTTTAAATACATCATATTGAATATCAGTGTAATTATAATCTTCTAAATTATCATAATCTTTATTTCCATCTTCTTTTACCAATTTATCTTCTAAATCATATTCTTTTGCTGAAACAATTGAATCGTGTGAAATATTTTCTGAAATCATTGATGAAGGATATAGTGATGCATAATCCATTACTGCGATTGGTTCAAAATAAACCCCTGGTTTAGGGTCAAATACAATTGCACCTTCATACGAACTCTGGTCAACACTGTCCTTATCAATATTTTTAATTAAAAATTCTTCTTCTCTACAAATTTGAGCAACAAGACTGAAAATCTTAATTCCTTGACCTCTCATAAATAGATATGAAAATGGGACAAGACATACATTACCCATACCAATATTATTAGCAATTACTTCCAGTTTCATAATAAGATGATTTACAAGCTCACAATCCTTAATACAATATACAGCAATCTCCTTAATCTTTTCAGGAGAACCATTACGATAATTAGCAAATAGTTCTTTTGGTGATAAATCTACTTTATTAAGACCCATAAATGTATTCGCAACAGCATCAAGTTTATAACTATCTAAATTATGGTCCTTCTGGATGAGTTTAAGTAAATCAATCTGAACTACACCTTCAATATCAATCCATTTAAGTGTATTATCTCCAAGTGCAGCAGAACGAAGTTCTTTTTCTTTTAATTGAGCTGGTTTTCCTTTTACACGAGACAATCTATCAAGAAATAATGAACTATAATCGCCATTTTCACGATTAAACAAACACATCGCCCTCTCATACATGAAAGTCCAATCAAATCCCCAAATATTATATCCTGTCATAATATCCGGGTCCATCTTTTCAATTAATTTCACCCATGCCATTAATACTTCTTTCTCTGTTGTGTATGACTCGACCATAGTATTTCCATCAGGGTCTTCTTCTTTACCCGATATGGAAGCACATTTCTTAAGCGTAATAATATGTTTAAAGAAGCATTTCTGTTCTCCGTATTTATGAAATGTTGTTCCAATTTGAATTACTTCATCTCCACGACGGCGTGGATTTGGGAATGCACCATCCTCACTAGTACATTCAATATCAAATGATGCAATTGTCATTGGGGCAATTGCTGTTTTTTGAACTTCGATTAATTTATTATAAGGAATTGTAATATCAATCTGACATCTTGTTAGTTGAGGACTATTAATTGTATATTCTCTTGAAGGTATTTTAATCCATCCACAAGGTTGAATATTCATTTCATGAAAGAACCTCAGCATTGGATCAATCTTAGATTCATATAAATCATTCTTGAAATTGTGATTTAGACTAATTGATGGAACCCGAAATGTATTATCTTGTAATTTGCGTTGAAAATTATAAAAACCGCCCTTATTATGAAATGTGAATTTAGCAAACTTGAATAACTGGTTATTGGTAAATCCATAGAAGTCTTTCTTATGAATAATTTCTGCTTTACATAACATCTTCGAATTATACTCTCCCACTGTTGATTTAAGTCTTGAAATAAATGCTTTGAAATGTCTGATAGTCCAATTTGAAGGAATTTTTAGAAAGAAATATGGTTTAAAATTTTTAATATGAATACATACAGTATTTCCTTTGTTTGTTAGACCATATGCTTTTATATTAAATTTTCTTATTTTAACTGGTTTTTCATCATCACTTGATGGTGCTTCAAACTCTTCATCTGATTCTTGAATCTCTTCATTTTCATATTCATCATAAGAAGCCCAATCTATAATTTGACATTCAATTCCAATTTTATTTGAAAATTTTAATCTTTTACGAGAAAAAGTACTTAGCATATGATATGTATTAGTATAAGATGAATAATATTTATACTATTTTATTTTTTCAATTTTTAACCAATTATTAAATATTTTTATTGCATCAAGTATATTTTTATTAGATGATACTTTTTTTAACATACCAACTCCTCTATTTCTCATTCCAAGTATTCTATATTTTTTTTGTAATAAATAATATTTATTAGACTCTTTTTTATTACTAATATATTTTCGTGGTAATACATTATTTGGAGTATATCCAGGAATTTTCTGATTTTTATTCATTTGATTAAAATATTTTTCAACTATATTAATTGTTTCTAGTGCTTTATTTTTATCTTTAAATCCTAATCCTTTTAAAGTTGTTATTGGATTATCATCAGTATATAACTTCATTATAATATATATAATATTTATAAATAGTATAAAAATTGAAAAAAATATATATATGAAAACTATAAATATTATTATGGATACTTTTAAAGATAATGTAAAACAATGGGTCGAATTAGACAATCAATCTCATAGATATAAACTTGAAATGGATGGACTAAAAAAAAAGAAAGCAGAATATGAATTAGAACGTGATAAAGTTGGAGATAATATTCTTAACTTTATGGAAACAAATAATTTAAGTGATAATGAAATTGTTATTTCTGATGGTAAACTAAAATATTTTAATAGTAAAACTTCAACATCAATCTCCCAAAAATTTATTAATGAACGACTTAAACTATATTTTAAAGATGAAGATAAAGCAACAGAAGTTCTTGATTTTATTTATAGTGGTCGTGAAACAACAGTTACACCTGTTGTAAAAAGAACAAGAGCCAAAATGACTAAACATGATCAACATCAATAACATTAAAACTTGTATATTCTTTTATATACGCACTCAAACCATAATTATTATTATATGATTCTTTTGATATACTATATGCATCATTTAGTTTTGTAATAATTAATAATACATTGGTTAATAAACTAGTAATTGTTTTAACACTGTAATAATATTTTAATACTAATATAGTACTTAATGACCAGTTCATAACTGTTGTTAGTAAAAGTATTTTAGTTACATTAAAATAATTTTTATTATATTTATGTAGTCCTTTTTTAATATCTTCATATTTATCTAAAACATTAGGTAAATAATAATCTCCTTTTTCTTTATTTATATCTAAATATTTAATCATATACATTTCTCTATTAAATTCAATATAATATAATGATAAAAATGCAAATATATTAATTACATTTATTCCAATTACTATATTTCCGTAATTAGATTGTCTATCTATATTTTCACTAAATGAACATATACCATTCTCACATTTTTGTACAACTGATATAGATAAAAATGATGCCATTGCTACTTTAAATAGTTCAATCATAAATGATGAATATACTTTTAATCTTTGTTGACTATCTTGGTCTTTTTCAATTACTTTAATCTCTTTTTTAGTATTATGTAGTGTATTATTTTCAGAAGATGTATCTGTTTCTTCTAGATTAATTGTACTTAATTCAATAGTTGTTGTCATAATAAATTTATTTATACTCTATCTTTTAAGTATTTATATAAAGATATATATAATCTATTATTTATAAATGAAGATTTTATCATTAGATATTGGTATAAATAATCTTTCATACTGTATATTATCTTGGGAAGAAGGAAAATATATTATACATCATTGGGGTATTCTTAATGTAAATCCATACGAAGAAATAAATAATGATATTGCTAAACAAAATAAAGATATTGACAAATCAAATAAAAAACTATTAAAAAATGATTTAAAAAATAAATGCGAGGAGGATGAAAAAAGTGAGAATATAGATATATATGTTCAACCTAAACTAACTAAAAAGAAAGTAAAGAAAAAACCATCTGTTAATCAAGTAGCACATGAAATTATAACTTTATTTGATAATACTAAACATTTATTAGATTGTAGGTATGTTCTTATTGAAAATCAACCATGTATGAAAAATCCAACAATGAAGTCAATTCAAATGATAGTATATAGTTATTTTTATATTAGAGGTATAACAGATGCTCCAGAAGATAAGAAACTAAAAGATATTGTATTTTTATCTGCTAGTAATAAATTAAAAGTATATGATGGCCCTAAATTAACTTTCGATGTTAAATCTAAATATACATTAAGTAAAAAACTTGGCATAGAACATACAAAGTATTTTTTAAAAGATAATGAAGAAAAACTCTCTTTTTTTAATTCACATAAAAAAAAAGATGATTTAGCAGATGCTTTTTTGCAAGGTGTTTATTTTATAAATAAAAGATTAAAACTTTCTTAAATATCTAATTGAAATCCTCTTTTAAGAGTATTATAATTAGATTAAATATCTAATTGAAATCCTCTTTTAAGAGTATTATAATTAGATTAAATATCTAATTGAATTCCTCTTTTAAGAGTATTATAATTAGATTAAATATCTAATTGAATTCCTCTTTTAAGAGTTTTTTTCTTTTTACTTCCAAATTCAATATTTTTAGTTGAAATTACATTACTTTCTTTTCTTGTATTTTTTCCTAATTCTTCTAATATGTCATCTACACCAGATGGACCTGACATATCACTTGTTCTTGAAATTCCCCCTCTTTGATTTCCACCCATCATCATATTAAGAATGGGTGCAGCGGAAGGATCATTCTCTTCATGTGCGATATTAGTTGCCATATTTCCTGCAGCTGCCTGTGTAACACTTTTCATAATATCTGGGTTTTGTCTAAGAATATCACTTATTTCTGGCGTAGCGCTTTGGAATAGAGATTGTTGTAAATGATACATAAAACCACTTCCACCAACCATCATTACAAGTCTCAATTCTGGTGCCATTTCAAATGTGTCTTGATGTTTATCGTGTAATTCTTCAAATACTTCATCATAATCACCAATATTTTCCATTGTATTTTCAGACCACCTGTCTAATTTAAGATTAAAATAGTCAAACTTATGATTTAAGAATTCAATACCACTTACACCCGCCATAAGTAATTTTCTTGAAAATAACACTTTTTTCAATACTGCGTTGTCTTTTAAGAGTGCTATATTCAAATTTAAGGTCTTCTAGGTTTGATGCCATCGAATAACGGCGACTTGGTTTATACCCTAATTTATCAAGACGATTTAATTTATAAATAATATCTGCTTTCATTTTTTGAATCTGTTCATAACTAAGTTCTTCTTCATCATCGCTTTCACTTTCACTTTCATCAGCATCATTATTGGCTGATGTCCCCATATCATCATCTTCATCTGTTCCGCCATCTGATAAGTCTCCACTACTATGGTGTTCCCCAGATGATGGTTTGGTAATCTCGTCTTCTGAATCACTTTCAAATTCATCATCATCATTCATATTAAATTGTGGTGGTTGATGAGATGAATTTCCTGCTGAACCAACTGACTCATTGTCTGACATATTATTAACTTTTTTAGTATTAATTAATAAATCTAAATCACTTACATTACCATTAGATAAAACTGGTTTTCTACTTATGGGTGAATTAGAACTATCTCTTCCAAGCATAGGTTTTATATTAATATGTTCTTGTGTGTTTATATTATTTTGTTGTCTAAGATTAAATTTATTTCCTGTATTTCTACTACTATCTGTAAAACTAAGATTTTTAGTGTCATCATCAGATTCAAAATTTAGTTCATTCTCACTACTAGGCATAATTATTATTTTAATGTAGATAGTTATTTCTATAAATATACGCAACGGGGGGTTTCGTCCCCCCACGACGATTTAGGGATGGATAAAGGGAGGGTTTGAGGGTTTGAGGGTTTGAGGGTTTGAGGGTTTGAGGGTTTGAGGGTTTTGCCATAGATTTTCTTAAAATCTATTTTGTCTAAACTTTTCTTAAAAGTTTACTATAAATATATATCTCCAATATCATTATTCGCCCTTTTCTCTAATTCATATCTTCTAATAACTTCACGAGCATTTATAACATCTTTTGAAGAAATATCATATGAAGGTTGTTGAGGGTTCATTTCTTTTTTAAATTTTTTTAATTTTTCTTTATATTCTACAATAGTATCTCTCATTATACAAGAAGCACTATTATCATTTAATAAATAAGCGAATATAAGAATATATAATAATGTTATTAATAATGACACCATAATATCGCGAGTTGATATAAATCCTATACATAGAACAACAAACATTCTTGCCCAGAAATTATCAAATATAATATCTACTGCTAATGGAACATCTTTTGCTATATATTTACTTCCAATATTCATTACGAACATCAAGAATGCTCCTATAATACGACTACTATTCAATGATAATAATAATTGTGAAAGCATAAACTAATATATAAATAGAAATTTTTTATAGATTAGTTATTTTATATCTATTGTAAGAAATAATTATATTATATTATATGCCATTTAAACAAACTATTGGATCGAGAGCACAAGTAATGAATGGAACAGCTAGAAAAACAAGTGGGGGATTACTCATGAGACATCTTAAATACAATCCACGTGGAAAAATTGTAAGTAAAAAAGCGTCAGCACTAGCTAAGAATAATAATAGACTTGTTAAAGCAGGATATGTAACAACTAAGGGTGTTTTTGGATGTAAATTAATGAAAGGCGGTGGTATAGATATTAAAACATTAAAATATGGCGACCCAATTAGTAATGGTCATATAAGTGATCACAAGGTACATCTGACAAGTAATAAAACCAATACTAAGACGAATAATAGGCAATGCATCACAAACTCCAATTTTAGAGGAATTATATATGATAATAATCAGATAATATTATTACATATGGACAATGGTTTTTTTAATTGTCTTCCTAATCCGCTTTTGAATGGTAAATGGGCAACAGATATACAGATCTTAACTAAATATATGGATGAAGCAAATGAAACTTTAAAAAAATCAGATATAAGAATCCTTCCCACTACAATGGTACGCTATGGTTATACTGACAAGACTCTCCCATATTGTACATTGAACAAACTCATGGAAAGATTAAAACATAATAATAATACAAATTAAAAAAAACATTTATATTTAAACAAATAAAACTATTATGTTTTTATATTATTCATGTCAGTATCAAGTTTATTCATTAAATCATTAATATCAGTGTGTTTTTTCTCTTGAAAAGATGTTGTAATCTCTTCTTGTTCTATTTCACTTTTTGATAATTTTTCATCAACTCCATCAAACATATTCATCTGTTTTTTAAAATCACTATAATTAACTCCATCATGTTCATCATCATTAACTAACATATTTTTATTTCTAATATGCTCTTTATCAACTTTATCATCATACTCTTTCTTCTTCTCTTTTTTCTGTTCGAGTTTTTCTGTTCGTTTGTTATTTATTAATGTTGATAAATAGTTTTTATCAAATATTGATAAAGCATTTTCTACTTTTGAAGTGAAATCCTCATTCTGTGTATGATGATATATACGTGCCATTAATATCTGTTTAATATTTGTTGTAGATAATACTAAGAATAATATTACAATTAACAATAATCCAAGTGATATATTATTAATACAGAAATAGAATATAAGTAATACTAATAATAATGGTATAGAATCAATTGTATCGTTTGTTATACTTTTATCTGCCGATAAGAAAAACAGTAAAATAATAATAACAATAATAATAAATATATTGTATTCTTCCATATATTTATTATAATATATTAATAGTTATATAATTTACTTGAATTAAATTTTTATTCAATATAAGTAAATATAATATTTACTTGAATTAAATTTTTATTCAATATAAGTAAATATAATATTTACTTGAATTAAATTTTTATTCAATATAAGTAAATATAATATTTACTTGAATTAATTTTATATTTTTATTTTCTATTAATATATTAGATGTCAAAAGTGTCATATTGCTCTTTGGAAGAAGCTTGGGGTGACTCTTATGAAAAAAAAGACGACGAAGGTCCGATGGGAGATAATACTGTTAGTTATTCTGGTGGTTCTCAATTTTCGAATGACTTAATTTCACACCATTCGAAGGATAAAAATGTAATTCAAGATAATAATAATACACACCCTCCTCAATTTACAGAAAATAAATATAAAAATGATTTATTTCAAGGAGAATCATTTTTAAGAGATGATAGTCAATTTGCACATGTTCCAGAACAATCTAGTACAGTACAGAATAATTCTCAACAACAACATAATTCAACTGATATAGTTCCTCATACAGGAGGTTCATTGGCAACAATGGATAGAGAAAAATTATTTGATGAATTTATGAAGTTCATTGAATATAAAAAAACAGGAAGTATATATACTGATAATGGAGTAGAGAGTTTTGCTAATTTAAAAGCACTTGGAAATAATGATAATTCATATGTAGATTTAGTTATATTAATTCTATTTGGTATTATAATGATTTTTATTATGGATTCTTTTGTTCGTCTAGGCCGTAATAGTAAATCTCAAAGCGGGGGACAAGAATATTAGATTTAATGTATATATCATAATATAATCAATTTCACATTTTAATATTCTTTTTTGAATAATAAACTATCTAATAAATTATTGTTTTCAGTTGATTTATAATATTCCGGTTTAGGAGGTTGTTTAATCTTATTTTTAGGTAGTGCGTGTATATTTTCAATTAATAATGTATTATTTTTATGTTTCCAAGAGACATAAATCATAAATGGATGACAATATTTACATTTAAATCCATTTTCACGAAGTTTTTGTAATATATATATAACACATTTTGTTAAATTGTATATTGGAACACCAACCATATATTCAGGAACTCTATAAAAACAGTGTTCGTGTTCATTATCTGCTGTTGAATTTATTTTATGAAAACATTGTTCTAAAATTGTATTATATATATTCTTTCTTTTTAAATCTCTATCGTATTGTTTCTTTTGAATATCCATTATATTAATATTAAATCCACTCATATATCAGTAATTAATATAATTTTTTTATCTATTATTCTTAATATTAAAGTTTATATTTATGCGAATAAAAATAATATTTTTTTTAGAATATTATATAAGTATATTATGTTTACGCATTTAGTTTTAGGAGGAGGTGGTATTAAAGGATGTGTTATAACAGGGGCATTAGAAGCATTAAATAAAATATTTGATATTAATCGTATAAAATATATTATAGGAAGTTCTGCTGGTGGTATTGTTGGAACAATGTTTGCTATTGGGTATAATCCTGCTGAATTAACAGAAATATTTTTAAAATTAAATTTAGCAGAATATAGAGATGTTAAAATATCAAATATGTTAACAACATTTGGGGCAGATGATTGTAGTAAATTAATGAGATTATTAAAAGCAATTATAGAACAAAAAGTTAAAAAAGATATAACTTTTCAAGAATTATATATTAAAACAGGACGAACATTAATATTAACTGGTTCAAATATAAGTGATATTAAATCTGTTTATTTTTCAAGAATAACATATCCTAATATGAAAATTATTGATGCTGTTAGAATAACATTATCATATCCAGTATTATTTGAACCTGTTAAAATGGATGGTAAATATATGATTGATGGCGCGGCATTGGATGATTATCCAATACAATATTTTAAAGGTATTAAAAGAAAGATAGGAATTGTTCTTGATACAGAACAAACGGAAGATGTGGAGCATAAAATAAACAATTTTATATCATATGCTGGTGCAGTTATATTTTCTATTGTTAAAAAATTTAATAAAGATTTAGTACTAAAAAATATGAAAGACACTATATTAATTAATCTTCCTGATATACATGCACTCGAATTTGGTATTTCAACTAATACTAAGGCTAGATTACGAGACATTGGATATAAAACAACATTAGATTATATGAATAATCGTATTAAACTTTTTCATCATCACCGTCTATTAAAGAAACACTTTCATAAGTGGAAGATTGAGTAGTTTTTGTTCTTTTCTTTTCTTGATTTTTATTTTTCTTTTCATTTTCATTTTTCTTTTCTTGATTTTTATGTATATTATACATTATAGCAATCGGAACAACATTACCCATTTTATATTATATTAATATTAAAATTTGATATTTTTAAATCAATATAAAACTACAACACTATATATATATAATGAATAAATTAGACAAATTAGTACATGAATTAGAACCAGACCAAAGTGTTATTTCCCAAAAAATGTATTCTTCACCTGAAAATCACCATCACCAACAACAATCACAAGGAACACAATCTTTATATAAGATGTGTATGACAGGAGAGGGATTTATTTATAAAGTTGAATGTAATAATAATAAAGTCCCCGAACTATATTATAATAGAATTAAATGGAGTGATAATACATTCATTTATTCAATTCTTCGTGTTATTGATACAACATTTGATTTTATGACAAATAAAAGAAAAACCGAGATTATTAATGCGATTAAACAAAAAATGTGCTATGATTTAATTGAAAAGAAATATTACTTTAAATTTGGATACGCGCGGAAACGCAAATTCAAAAAAGAAAAACTACAAAAATATCTGCTTGATTTAAAAACGAATATTGATGAAGAGAAATATTTCTCTGTTAGAAAATATATTATTGATTATTTTAATATTAATCTAATTACCATTTCAAATGAAGGCGTAATTAACACTATTTATACTGAAAGAAAAAATGTTGGTCTTTTTAAATATAGACCAACTGTTATGATGTTTGTTGATAATAATAAATATCATCCTATTTTAAAAGATAGTGTTGTTGATGAATTATTCTTTAAATATGAAGTTGATTCTGATATTATTGATAATCTTTATAAGAATTGTGAGAATGAGATTGTATATTATAAATCTACGGATGATGAACTAGACGAGAAGGTTATTGAAAAGGTTAATGAAAAGATTGATGAAAAGTGTAAAGAAGATACACCTAACCATGATGAATCACTTAAGAATGTTGATGAAAAGTGTAAAGAAGATACACCTAATTATGATGAACCAATTGATGTTGAAGTTATTATTGTTGAAACACCGTCATATAATAAGAAAAATCTTACTAAAATGAAAATGGATGAACTTCAAAAAATAGTTATTGAAATGGATAAAAATATTGAAAAAACATCAGATAAAACAGGGAAAAAGATTAAAAAGAAAAAGGCAGAATTAATTGATACTATCCTTGAATAATTTTAACAAAATAATATAAAACTTCATAACTCACTTTTTTACAAAAACAACTTAAATATAATTTTATTATATAATACAATATATATGGAAATTAAAGAAGTCGATTTCACTTCAATTAAAGGTTTAATTAAAACTTTTAATGAAAATACTGACAATGAATTAGAGGTCAGGTTGTTAAATAAAAACAACAAAAATAGTAAGAATATGTCATTAGACCATACGACATTTGAACGTGTCAGGAATTATCTTATTTTTGATAAAGGTGATGGTGGTCTTGGATTAAAATATGAAGTTGAAACAACACTTGATATTAAAAATAATGAAGATGATGTTAGACTTACTATTACTGGAAAAGACAATATTAAGAAATTTTGGTTAATGAACTCATTGGATGGAATTAATTATGATGTTATTAAAAAAACAAGAATTAAGAATGTTGATTTAATTGATTATAATACTCGTATTGGCCTATCAAGTGAAAAAATATTAACAAAAGAAACAAAGGATGTTAAATCTAATATTAATACTTTAACAAATGATAATAAAAATAAAACTTACAGATTAAAGAATAGATACTATATTTATGATGAAACTGGTAATTTTCGGTTTGATTTAACTGCTATTCGGATGGAAGATAATACAACATTTCTTAAATCAAATGTTATGAATAAGAGTTTTTCATATGAAATTGAACTTGAATTATTAAAAAATAATGCTACTGATGAAGAAGTTGTTATTAAATCAGCAAAAACATCTAAATCCGTTAAATCAGTTAAATCAGTTAAATCAGTTAAAAAATCTAAAAATGAAAATGAGAAAGAGAATGATGATGAGAAAGAGAATGAAATGGATGGTGGGGGAGAAGATAAGGTTAATACTATTTCACATAAATTAATTTACTATACAAGTCTTTTACTTTCATTAATCCAAGATTTCACAGTTATTACAAAAAATACTGATATTGATGAAGTAATTAAATCATATGTCTCAACAACAGGACATAAAGGAAATAATAAGAAATACAGAGGTAATAAGTATGAAAATGTATATAATGCTAAATTTATTGCTGCTAATCCAGTAACAATTCATCCAATTAATTTAATTAAATCATCATCAACTATTAATATTCAAGAACCATATGCTATTACACCAAAAGCAGATGGAGTTCGTTATTTACTATATGTCGCTAAATCATCTAACAAAGATATTAATGGTCGTATTTATATGATTGATATTGGATTAAATGTAAAATTTACTGGATATAGAACTACACCGTGGGCAGGGTCAATTTTTGAAGGTGAATTCATTAGTGATACAAATAGTATTTATATTTATGATACTTTATTTGAAAAAGGCAATGATGTAAGAGGTCGTAAATTCAATAGAAGTATTACAACAAAAACACAATCAACAACAAAATCTCGTGTAGAGCATTTAGATGAATTTCTTAAAGATGATATGGAACATATTATAGATACTCAAAATAAACTTATTATTACTAAGAAACATATTGAATATTCTAATGGAGATAATGTTTTTCAAAAATCAAATGAATTATGGAACAAAAAAGGAACATATGATTTTGATATTGATGGTCTTATTTATATTCCATTAAACGACCATTATCCCGTTAGAGGCGGGAGTTGGCATTCATTACTTAAATGGAAGCCGCCAGAATATAATTCAATTGATTTTTTAGTAAGAACACTAAAAACTGATAGTGGAGTGGAAGTTATTAAACCTTATGTTAGTGGTGATAAAGTAATGAGATATAAAACTGCAATTCTATATGTTGGTTCAAATAAGGACCAATTTAATAATATTTCTAAAAAGTGGGTGAAGAATATTGGGCCGACTGAATTTAATCCAACAGGAGCAAAAGGAGAAGATGTAAATAAACATAATAGAGCAAAAGTTTTTGTAAATGACCAAAATATTATGTTATTCGCCGATCCAATTAATAATCAACAATATCAATTAACAGATGATACTATTGTTGAATTTTATTATAAAGATGGTGAATGGGTTCCGCTCCGAGTTAGACACGATAAAACAAATCAATATAAACAAGGTGAAAAAGTATTTGGTAATTTTGAAAGCACGGCAAATGATATTTGGAAAAGTATTATTAATCCTGTAACGACAAAGATGATATGTGAGGGTGATATTGATGAAAGTAAGATTAATATTGTGACAGAGGATATTGAAACAAATAAATCATATTATAAATGTGTTGAAGATGGTGATTATAATCATAAAAAACGACTTCCAATGCAAAATTTTCATAACTTATATGTTAAAAAAACACTTATTATGGATTATTCTCCAAACTCAAAAGGTTCAGGACAGAGTGGTAGATTACTTGACCTTGCGTGTGGTAAAAGTGGTGATTTATCGAAATGGAAGAATGCTAAATTAAAAGATATTATTGCTATTGATATTAGTAAGCCGTGTGTTGAATATGGAAAAGATTTTTATAAAACATATCCTAAACCTAAGCCAACTGTTCGCTATATTTGGGGGGATACAAGCAAAGCAATCTGGCCGGAACAAGAAGCAGGTCAATCAACAATGGATAAAGAAAGAATGAAAGAATGGATTCCAGATAAAAATGCGTTTGATGTTGTTAGTTGTCAATTTTGCTTACACTATTATTTTGAGAATGAAGCAAAACTTAAAACATTAATTAAAAATGTTGCTGATAATATTAAAATTGGAGGACATTTTATAGGAACTTGTTTTAATGGAAAAAATGTGTTTAATATGTTGAAGGGTAAGAAATTTGCAGAAGGAGAATTAGACGGTAATACTATATGGAAGATTGAAAAAGATTTTAAAATCCGTTCTTTTAATGAAGGAAAACCGAACCTTGGGCAGAAAATCAAAGTGTATGTTGGGTCAATTGGAGAGGCATATACAGAATATCTTGTTAATTTTTCGTATTTTGAAAAGATGATGAAGAAGAGTGGGTTTGAATTAGTTGAATATAAACCATTTGAGAAATATTATGTTGATTTTGAGAAAAATAAAGCTAAGAATATTAAAGAGATGAGTGATGCTGAAAAAGAATTTAGTTATTTAAATAATAGTTTTTGTTTTAAAAGGGTTGATATTTAATGGGTAATATGTGGTTTATTTCCATTATTAAAAATATATAAGAATAACTCTATTCTTATATATATGAAGATACAATGAATATTTAATTTATCGCATCTTCAAATATATATAAGAATAACTCTATTCTTATATATATGAAGATACAATGAATATTTAATTTATCGCATCTTCAAATATATATAAGAATAACTCTATTCTTATATATATGAAGATACAATGTATTAATGATGATTCACAGGTGTTTAATAATATTAAATTAAAACCAATTGATAAGTTAAATATTATTAATGCTGAATATGCGACAAAGCTTCGTATATCAAAAGAAAAGATTGATAATAATGAGGATGAATGGGATAAAAGTAAGAAATTAGTTAATCCATATGAATTAATACATAGTTCAAATATAAAAGAAAAGAGAGAGAAAAGTATATCTAAGTATAATCCTCTTAGTCGTTCTTTTTTTAAATTAACAGAAATTATTCATAAATACAAGTTATTTAAAAATATAAATAGTTCGATTTCAATGGCTGGTGTAGCAGAAGGACCTGGTGGTTTTATGGAATCATTTTATATGCATCGACGATTTTACAATAAATATAATGATGTAATAAAAGGAATTACATTAAATCCTAGTAATAAATATATTCCCACTTGGGTTAAAATTAATGAACGATTTAAGAATATAGAAACACACTATGGGGATATATATTTAAAAAAATCTGTTGATAATTTTTCATCGGAATTTAAAGATAAAGTTGATTTTGTTACTGCTGACGGAGGATTTGATTATTCTATTGATTTTAATAATCAAGAGATGGATTCTGCTAAAATTATTTTTGCTGAAATGTTAATGGCATTTAATATTCAAAAAAAAGGAGGAGTTTTTGTTATTAAAGTATTTGACTTGTTTAATCCAATTACAATTAAAATACTTTATATGATATATAGATATTATGATGAGTTCAATATATATAAACCAAAAACAAGTCGCCCTGCTAATTCTGAAAAATATATTATCGCCACTGGTTTTAAAGGAATTGAAAAAGAAAAATTAGAAGAATTACAAAATTGTTTGTATAATTGGGGAGATAATAAGGTTCATTATGATTTTAATGGTGTTTGTATTACAGATGATTTCTATAAAAATATTTCACAATATAATATAGGATTTGTTAATAATCAAATTAAATATATTGAAGAAACATTACATTATATAAATAATAAGTTGTGTAAAGAAGAATATAACAATATTATTTCAAATCAAGTAAATAATGCTGTTAATTGGGTGAGAACACATAATTTAGAAATAAATAAGAAGAGTAGAATTTATAATAGGTTCACCAATAGATTTTGAAAATCTATTATTTATTATTATCAACATCATCTTTTACATATTCATCATAATATTTTACACCAAGGCCTGTTGATGCGTCTGAATATGAAATCTCTTTATTTGCAACTCTGTCTTTTAGATTAAGCATTTCTAAAAGTCTATTCATATCAAAATTATATGGGTCTTCTGATACAAGTTTAGCTAATGTTGGATATGCTGTAAAAAATTCAGTATGTTGTTCAAAAGCAAGTTGAATTCCTGTCATTTTATTTTTTTGTAATTGTTCTTTAATCTCTGGTTGATTAAAGAATTGAAGTAGTTGTTTGACATGAGCAAGTATTTTTTCACTTTTAGTTAGATTTGTATAAGTGCAATTGACATTTGGAGAAGATTTTACAAGTTTTTTGAAGTCCATTATAAGTATAATAAACATTATCTTTTTATATTAATTATTATACGAATGAATATGAAATATAATTTTATTGAAAAATATAATTCTATACTATATTAGTATAGATGAAAAACAAATCATTACATAATAAAAATATAATACTACTAAATACAAATTTAGTATTACTATTTTGTATATTTATATTTTATGTTATTTATTTTCCAATGCGAGCATATTCAAGAAAATATATTACAACAGAACAGTTTGAAAATGATAAATCTGGTATAGATGAAGATAAATATGTTAAATTTTATAATAAAGTATTCAACCAAGAAGGAGTGTGTGAAAGTAATATGAATAAAATAAGTAGATTTATTGATACAAAAAATAAAGTAAAAATATTAGATGCTGGATGTGGTTCAGGAAGACATTATGAATTATTAAATAAAAAGTATAAAGATATTGTTGGTGTTGATAAATCAAACAGTTTTATTAAATGGGCGAAAATAAGAAATGGTGAAGGAACATTTATAGTTGATGATTTTAAAATAACAAATTTATTTCCACCTGCTAAATTTTCACATATAACTTGTTTCTTAGAAACTATATATCATAATAAAGAAGATGAAATGGATTTAATATTTAAAAACTTTCATTATTGGTTAAATGATAATGGATTTTTATTTATTAATTTATTTTTAAAAGATGTTCTTGACCCTGCTCCTCGTGAATTTTCACAACATTATTTTGATGAAAATAAAACAAAGCATTCAATTACTTATTTTGAAAACTTTACACATGATGCATGGTGGGATATAAAAGGTAATGATTGTAAATATCACGAGGAGTATATTAATAAAGATGGAAAGTCGTTCTTGAAAATTCATGATTTAACTATTCCGAATGAAGATGAAATGGTAAAAAAAATAACAAATAATGGGTTTGAAGTTATTGATATGCTTAAATATGATGATATAGATATGAGTGATATGATGATGCTTGTTTGTAGAAAGAAATAAGTAGATGTTTATAGAAGAAAATAAGTATATTATTATTTATAGTAAAAAATCTTAAATAAAAATTTTATTTTTTCAACAAATTATGGATATTTGTTGAAAAAACTTTTAATATGTTTAAATAATATAGAACAATGAGTTTTTTTACAAAATTACATTCTAAAATTAAAAAAAATATAGGAGATAAATATGATAAACACATTGGTGATAAATTAAGTTCAATGCCTCCTATTACTAATGCTCAAATAAAAAAAGATAAAGAAAAGAAAAAAGCAAATTTATTAGAAAAACAAAAAAAATCATATGATACTCATTTAACATATCAAAAATCTCCAACATATAATTCTGTTTTTCATCAAACAAATTCATCTGGTTTATATAATCCACATACCGATAGTAATTGTAATCCATATCATTTAGGGCAACCAATGGAAACAGAATATGCTCTTAGTATGAAAAATACACATAATATTATGACAAAAGGAGTTACAAAACATATACCTGCTCGTGTAGGAACTACAAATTGTAAATTAGAACATTTTTTAAATAATGATTATGAAACTAACAGAGGATGTTCTGTTAAAGAAAGATTAGATGATGTAATGAAAATAATGTTAATTCTTGCTATTATTATAAATATATTTATTGTTATAATTATGATATGGAGATTAATAAAAAATAAATATTAATTATATATTGTTATATGAATATTATAAGTAAAAAATAAGAAGTGTATTTAATTATCTCATTCTTAAAAAATTATATATTAATATATTATATAATGTCTAAGAACTCGTCTAAATATACTGCACAAGCATTTAAAAAAGATTTAAGTGAATTAGAAAGTTTAATAAGTGATTTTAAGGGAGGTGCTTCTATGTCAGGTGGTAAAAAAGCAAAAAAATCAACTGCTAAAAAAGTAAAACGTTCAACTGTTAAAAAAGATACTCGTAAATTTACTATTGTTGAAGTAAATGGTAAAAAAATAGCAGGTGGTGAAGGTTCATATACTGGTAAAACACACGCACAAGCTGCCCGTAAAGCATGCGGTAGAGCATGTAAAAAACGCAAAACACAAAAACTCCAATTCTCTCTTCGTGAAACTACACAAGGAAGCGATAAAGAAGTCAAAAAATACAGATGCCAAAAATCAAAACTTAAAAAACCAGTAACTATTAAATACAAAACAGGTCAAGTTCTTACAATTACACATGAACATATTGTGAGTGAAATGTCTAAATAAATAGTATATTTATTAAACCAGTTATCTTATTAAAATACTAATTCATATTAAACTTAAAAATATACAATTTTAAGTTTAAATATCTCTATTTATATATAATGAATGTTGTTAAAATGAATAATTCTAACATTAAACAACAGATAAATAAAAAATATTCACAAAATAAAAGATTAACAGGTAATTATGGGATAAATAATACTAATAGTTTAATAAAAGTTAATAAAACTAATAATAAAATGAATAATAAAATGAATACCCGGTATATTAAAAATCATAAAATAGCTAATTCACATACTTATAGTTCATACATGACACCAACTAATATTAATACTACAAAATTATCTTCAACAAAAAGTGTTAAGAGAGTATTTGAATTAGTTGATTATCCAACAATGGGTGATGTATATGGAAATTATTCAGGTTCATCGCCTGGACAGGCTGCTAAAAAAATGTTTAATTATTTAGCAAAAAAAACTTCATTTAATGATAATAAAAAATCTTCAAATACAAAAAATGCTATTATATTTTCATTAAGAGAGAAGGGTGTTAATTCTTCAAAGAAATATGAATATTTAGGAACAAGAACAAAATTAATAAAACCAACTGTTATAACATATCCAACTGGTAAAAAGGTTGAGTTTAAATATAAAACACTTGTTACTAAACATAAAAAAACGCTAAATAGCATGAAAGGTGGTAATCATCCTGTAATTACTATTCATTCTAATAATACACCTATGAATAATAATATGAAAAGTATATTAAATCAAGCAAAATTACATAGTAATTATGACCATCATGTTCAAAATGTTAAATTAAATACATTACAATCATATCAAAGAAAATTATAATTTTATTATTTTATCTGTACTATATGTTCTTTCTGGATTATGAGATATAAATATTCCTATCTTATTATTTTTTCTTATAAAATCTAATACATAATCATGTATTATTTTTGCCTGTGTCTGATCAACAGCAGATAAATATTCATCAAATATATATACTGATTTATGTTCTCTATATAATGTTCGTCCAATTATTACTCTTTGTTTTTGTCCATGAGACAGTGTTTTAGCACTTAATGTTATATCAGGTAGACTAAGTAATTTTATTAAAAATTGCATTCTTTTATCATCATACTCGTCTTCTAAAACAATATTTTCTTTAATTGTCATATCAAAAACATTGAAATTCTGCGGAACAACATTAATACAATCTCGTAAAAATTTTATATTATGATTTTTAATATCAGTATTATTAATTAAAACAGAACCATTCCCTTTTTCAACATCATATAAACGACACATTAAATTAATGATTGTGCTTTTTCCACTACCAGATTTACCTAATAATGAGACAGTCTGTCCTTTATTTATTTTAAAACTCATTTTATTCAATATATTTGTTGATGTATATCCATACGAGACATTGTTAAATTCAATTGTATGTATAATATCTGTCTTTAAATCACTCTCTTTTGATTTTTCTTTCTCTTCTAATAACCATACAGGACATATCTTTTCAATATATTTAATATTTTGATATATCTGAGTTGAAGAAGTACATATTAATCGATATTCTTTCCATATTTTTAATATCTGTAATATAAAAAACACTCGCATACTTGTTTCTATATTTTTATTTTGTATAAGTGTATAAAGATTATAAACAACAACAACAAAGAAAGTAAAATCTGGAAGTTCGGTTGACACTACCTTTGTATCTAACCACGACTTTAATGACTCCATTCTTTTATGAAATTTGTCTCTTAAATATGTCTCTGTTATACTTTCTAATGTATTGTATTTAACACTCCATATATTAAGCATTACATCCTGAAATTGTTTATTAAATTTTAGATAATCATCCCAATATTCAGTCCATTTATCTTTTAAAACACTCAATATATGTCTTTGTAAGAAAAAAATACCCACGATAGATGCTATTAATATTATACCTACACTTCTAAGATAATATAAAAATATTATAATTGTAATACTGATTAATATTATTTTTTGTAAAAATAGAATATATGTTGTATCAATTGCACTACCTATATTCTGAAAACTTTCATTCATATCACTCATTATTGTTTCATTATGTGTTAATATACTCTTGAAGTCTGACCTGAAAAATATTTGAATAAATCTTTGAAATATAGTTTCATCGTAATTAACTATTTCATTATTTATTTTGTAATTTAATAATACATGTGCTATATATGTTATAACAGTTGCACCAACATATTTATATAAATCTTTTATATCTAAATTTTGTACTATTTGACCCAATAAATAATTTCTATAAATAAATGCAATTGATATAACAAAACAGTAAAATATAATCAATCCAATACCATTATTATTTTGCATTGCATGTTTAATTATATCAGTAAAACAACCCATATAGTTTAAATAAAGAAAATAAAGAAAATAAATTGATGCGAAGATGTAAGTAGAGTTATATACTTCTTCTTCTTCAACAATTATCGTGATTGAATAAATTTATTAATAATAGTTTGAATAATAGGAATATATACTGGTCTATTTATATCCATAAACAATACAACTCTTTCTTTATTTGAATTATTTTGAACTTCATGTGTATATGTTATAATAATAATATAAAGAACTCCATATAATTTTAGTATTCATGTTAATATTTCCATTTTTATATTCTTCATCAAATTTTTTAAGTCCTTTAAAAGATTCCATATATGGATAATAAATTATACCATAAAATGATTTTGGAATATTAGTATTAAGTTCATAAATATTTACTCTTTCAGAATTATTTTTAGTCCTATTTTTTGGATCTCTGATTTGTATTCCTTTTTCTTTTATTCCTTTTATAATTTCTATATATATTTTTTCTTTTTTGTTGTCTTTTGAAGTTACA
>Ga0233413_10000140_pt1 | contig 37377 bp, 44 predicted proteins | sample Na_anoxic_6_MG_FD_189019 | JGI IMG/M metagenome (GOLD analysis project Ga0233413, IMG submission 189019) | Seawater microbial communities from Saanich Inlet, British Columbia, Canada - Na_anoxic_6_MG | ecosystem: Environmental > Aquatic > Marine > Inlet | place: Canada: British Columbia...
TGGAAATATTATAACTGCAAATTCAACATTTTTAAAAATATTTGATTATTCATTAGCAGAAATAAAAGGAAAACACCACAATATTTTTATTAATAAAAGAGATAGTGCTAGCAAAAAGTATATTAAATTTTGGAATGATTTAAGAATTGGAAAATTTAAATCTGGAGAATTTTTAAGATTTGATAAATCTGGTAATCGTGTTTGGATACATGGAACATATAATCCAATTTTAGATGAAACTGGAAAGCCATATAAAATTATGAAAATCGTTAATGATATTTCAGAATTAATTGGACAAAAAGAAGAACTAAGTAAAAAGAATGCATATTTAGAACATGCTGCTAAGATTTTAAGACATGATATGCATTCAGGTATAAATATATATATACCTAGAGGAATAAGTTCGTTAAAGCGTAGGTTATCTAATGATGTAATAAAAGAATTAAATTTATATGCTCCTCTTAAAATGCTAAGTGAAGGTCTTGCACATACACAAACTGTATATAATGGAGTTTTTGAATTTACAAATTTAGTAAAAAGCGATGCAGTTTTAAATAAGGAGTTATGTGATCCTAGAAAAATTTTAAAAGAATATTTATCTAAAACTTCTTATGGAAAACAGGTTATAATTAAAGAATTAATTGGGCTTGAATTAAATAAATCTTTGTTTTGTACAGCAATTGATAACTTAATTAGAAACGGGTTGAAATATAATGATAGTAAGTCTAAGATTATTAAAATATATATGGAAAAAGATAATACTGTTATTGTAATACAAGACAACGGTAGAGGTATGACCCAATTAGATTTTGAATATTTGTCACAGCCATATACTCGTAAAAAAGGACAAGTTGAAAGAGGCACAGGACTAGGCTTAAATATTTGTGTTGCTATATTAAATGAACATGGCTTTAATATAAGCTGTGAAAAAAATAAGATAGGAACAAAAATAAAAGTTTTATTGAAATAAATAAAAATAAAATTCTAATAATGATAGAATCTATATTATTGGTAGATGATGAAGATTTGTTTCACTTGGTTTTCGAAGATGCATGTTCCCTTTTAAATATTTCATTATCATTACAAAGTCTTTCTAGTTCAGATGAAGCTGCTAGATTGTTTGAAAGATGGCAAGTTAATCCACTGGGTAGACCTGAATGTGTTTTTGTTGATTTAAATATTGTAGGATCAACATTTGATGGAATTGAGCTAGTTAGGAAAATTAATTTTGAATATGGAAATTCAGTAGTAATTGGAATTATATCAAGTTCAAATGAAACAACTGAACAAGCAAATGCAATTCAAGCTGGTGCTCAATTTTGGATAGTAAAATCAGATGATATTGAACCTAGGTTAACAGAATTTAAAGAAGATTATTTAGGTTATAAAAACAGAAGTAATCCGTTTAAAATATATACATGATTTTTTGTGATCAAGATATAGAAAAACTAATTAAATTATTTAAAGAAAAAAATATTTCTCTAGAAGGAAATATTTGTAAAGTTATTAATGCAAATGGACATAAAGATTTCAAGAAATATTTAGATCGTGCAGTTGAAGCAGATAATGAAAAAAGAGCAAAGCGATTAACAATAACAAAAAAGATTCAACAACAAAATAAAGAACTTAAAAAGCAAGAATCAGAAAATATTAAGTTAGTTGAAGAAGCTGAAGAAGCTAGGCAAGAAGCTGAAGATGCAAAACATATTGCTGAAACTGATTTAGATATTTTACAGAAAAAATCACAATATGAATTAATTGGAAGTATTGTTAAAGTTGCATTATTTATAATTGTAAGTGTTGGTCTTGTTTCTACTTTAATGTATGTACTAGCAATTTTTACTGATCGTGAAACTCAAATAATTGGAAGTACCTGGTCAAACATGTTAGGAATACTATTAACAAATGCTTTTTCAATAGTTGGAACAATAACTGGAGTTAAATATGCAACCGATGCAAAAGAAAAAAACATATCAGAAAATGAAAAATAAATATATTCAATTATACGAACACTATCTTAGTACTGAAACTATTGTATTAGTTAGAAAAAGAAGACGTAGTGATAAGATAGAAATTGAAGTTATTAATGGTAAAATAGAAAAAATTAAAAATATTGAAAAAATCAGAATTCCATTTTTTATTGGACAACTTGTAACAGTTTTTATGAAACAATGGGCATGTAAAAACGGCTTTTTATATAATGGAGAAGATCCATGTCCACCAAGAAAAATTGAAAAAAAGGTATTTGGAATAAGACAAAAAGATATTCCACGTGAAGATATGATACGACACGTTTTTCCAAATAAATTTAGAAAGTAACAGCATCTCTGATTTCCATTAAAAGATTACCTAAAATATTTTTACCGACTAATACATCGTCTTCTAATATTGCACCCCAAAATAAGTTATTTCCGCGCTTTCCTCTAGATTTAACATTTTCGTATACAACATAGGGAGCTGTTTGCTTTAGTTCAAGCATAATATCATCATGTTGTTCAAATTTTAAATTTAAACAAACTCTCATATTTTCAACGTCTTCATCAGAAGTTGGAACAACTACCATTTTTTCTTTATGTCTTTTTGCAATACACTTTGCGCCAAATGGTGATTTACATTCTCTAATTTCATCAATAACTTGAGCATCATCAAATCGCATAGCTTGAAAAAGAGCTTCACTTGTTTTCCAAGTAACTCCATTAAGTTGTATTGGATAAGCGGACATATTTCCCATCCATCCGTATGGTAATTTAGTTTTAGTAAAACCAATCATTATTATTATTTTAAGTTGATAAATAAAAGTATATAATCTAGAAATAATATACTAAAAATCTAATGAAAAAAAAATATATTAAATCTTTTAATGAAGTTAATGAAGGTGCACGATTAGACTTAAGTGTACCAGGCCAACCAATGGTAATACTACAATACGATAATTTGGATCCAAGTAATGCCGAGTATGACAATGAAGTTTTAGTTACTAGAACAGGTAGAACATCACAAGGATCAACAAATTTTCCTTGGATAATGAAATATGCATTATTGAGTGTACCTATAAAAGATGATAAACTCCAAACGAATATTCCAAATAATGAACTTAAGTTTATTGATCATAGCGGAAGATTTAAAAAAACAATGGATGTTTTAAAAAAGGGAAATGTTAATCAGGCAGAAATAAATGATTTTATGGATAAAGCATTTAGCGGAAAGAATAAACATAATTTTAATATTCAATCCAGTAGCTTAAATGATGCAAATAGAATTTATATTACAGCATTAGGTTCAACCGGTGGACTTGTTGCTGTGATGGAAGACTATTTTAGAAAAAAATACAAAAAGAAAGCAAAAACAATAACATTAGAAAAAATAAAATTTAGAGATATAATAACAGCAATTAGTAAAGAGGGATTTGCAGGACAAATAGATGGAGCTAAAGACAAAGTTGTAAAGGTTATAAGAAACTTTCCGGCGAAGTATAAAAAGTTAGAACTAAAGTCAAGAACAGTCGGCCTTAAAGCAGGCAAAAACGCACAAAAAGATACTGATACTTGGAAAATATATAGTAATCCTATATTAAATGTTAGGTTTATAGATAAGTATAAAACAATAAAAGATGAAGATGAAGATGAAATAAATGATATAAATATTAATTCAGATAATCTAATAAGTAGACAGTATGATGGAAAAATTACAAAATACAGATCAAATTTTGGAACTATCAAAGGCTCGAACGGGAAGACTTATCAATTTAATATGTTAAAGGCCACTCATAAAATACAAGAATTAATTAAAGACGAAAAATTTGATATTGATGTAAGTTTCGATCTTGATTACCAAAATTCGCCAATAAATATTATTTCAAAAATACAAAGAAAACAAGACAAAGCCGTCAAAGTCGTCAAACAACCTACACAAAATAAACCTGGTGGTGTAGTAGATCTAAAAATTAGTCAATTTAGTTTAGGAGAAAGCATAGTGTTTAATATGGCAAATAGGTTATATATGCTATTTAATAAAATTTATGCTGAATTAGACACCGAAAAAACATTTGAACAAATTAAGAATGTTGTTGGTCGAGAGAAACTAAAGGAAGACTTTGATCGCTATAATAAGAAAATAAAGGCCTTTGGTGATGGTGATACAAATATAAAACCTCTTGAACATATTGCAATGTTAAACCATCCATTTGTAAAAATGTGTATTAATAAATATACAAATGAACCAAAGGAAACAGAACTTATTATTGCTGAATTTTTTGCGTTTCTTGCACTTAAAAATAGAATTCATAAATTTATATTTCATACACCACAAGATGAGTTTATAATACGCTCAAGCGGAACTGGAATTAGTACAGGTATGCGAGAGTTTTTTCACCATAAATATAATATGAAAGAACAATTTGATAATGCAATATTAGATTGTATTACAAATAATTCAGTAATGATACTTATTGATGATAATATACTTAGTGGAAAAGACACAAGCCGAATTTCAAAACATATTGAAGAAATAGTAAAAAATATACCGTATTATAAAGATAGAATTAAAGAGTCCTTTATGATGTTGTTTATGTATAATATGAATACATCAAATATTTGGTATGATAAGGGAGGTGAAGGCACGACTAGACTATTTACTAAAGAAATCGTTGATGGATTTGATAACTTTATAGGAAACGCTAATCAAACAACACCTGCTGGAAACGCTAATCAAACAACACCTGCTGGAAACGCTAATCAAACAACACCTGCTAGTATAATTGATGATGACGATGATGAACTTGATATTGACAAAGCAAATATTCCAAGTATACAACAGGACTCAAGTGAAGAAACATTATATTCTCCTCCAAGAGAACTTGAAGTTTATAAAAAAGATGGAGAAGATTCTATAAAAGTAACATTATTTTTAACAGATAATTATGAAATTGATTTTGAGGAGTCGCATGAAAATAAGAAAAATTCTGAAAATTGGACTGATGAATTATTTGATGGTAAGTTTGATGATATTATAATATACGATGAAGATAAAGATATATATACAAAAGAATTTATGGATTTTTGCAAAAAAAATAATTTACTAATAAAAGACTTAATAAATCTAAATGATGATAAGAATCCAATTATAATTGATTTTAATGAATAAACCTAATTAAATATATTATGGAGTGTCAGATAAACCAAAATCATCTTCATCTAACTCAAAATCACCATCTTTATAAAATTGGTCAAATAAATCAGGAATAATATTAGGAGTATTTTTAGATTTATCGGCCTTTAATTTTTTTTCACAAAATTCATTTATCTTTAGTTTAATACTATTTTCATTTACACTATTTATTATGCTATTTTTTTATAAAACCGATTAGAGAGTATATAAATAAGGATGTTATGTATTTCCATATAAATTAGATATGGCGAAGTCGTTTGTGAAGTCGTTGGTTTTTCATCAAACTTAGAAATTTCATCAACAATTCTTCTTAATGTAAAATTATTCATTGCATTATTAATTCTTCCAATTGTATAATATTCATCATATATACTAAATAACGTACATAATTCAGAATCACTAAGACTATTTAAAAATTTAAAAATATTTACTCTAAGGGTATGTCTATACATATCCATGCCGGTTCCAAGAAATAATCCATCCATAATTTAGTACATTTTGTGAAATAATTAATACAATACTAAATAAATAAATAAAAATGAAATAAAATCGCTATGAAGAGTAAGACAAGTCGTTTTTTTGCTAGAAACTTTAATCAATTTATAAATAATACATTTTTATTTGAAGATTCGAATTTGAATAAAATCGGATTACCTCAAGAAATGGTTAAGGCAATACATACAAAGTCTGAACACTGGACTGATGAAAATCCATTAATGGGTAAAATGTATATAAAAAAAGGTGGAGTTCCAAGAGATAGAGTAATGCCACATCAGTATTTTCAACCTCCACATGATATTGAAATACCTGATCCAATTTTATTAACAAATCACCGAACTCTAAAAACTCCTTTTTTATCATCTGATGAGATAGATGATATTAGATACCATCATGATAATAATTGGGCAAAAACATTATATAATACTCGAGGTAGTGCAGATACTGATTTAGCTTGGTATTTAAAAGGAATTGAACCTGGCAAAGCACATAGAATATTAATAACTCATCCAGAAAGTGAATTGTTTTTATTCATTTATTATAAAAGACACGGAACAACAAATATTAAATCAACAAAAGACCTAAGTCCTAGACAACGTCGTTCTAGGCTTCATGGAAAGACTGCCTATGAAAAACCAGAAAGACGTCCAACAACTAAACACGTATCTGGAAGTGGACCAGGACATCAACTTGGAATAATTGTATGGGATAAAGCAATTCAAAAAACACGAAATTTAGGATTTAGTGAACTTGGAACTTGGGCATCAGATAGAGGATTAATAAGAAAAGTTCATGAAGACAAAGGCGGAAATACTGTTGGTAAAACGATGGAACTTATAACAAGAAGCGCCAAGTCTGCTGGTGGTAAAATTAGTAGAACTAATCCAATAGTAGTTTACGAATTGCCGATTGATTATACTGGAAAAAAAGAAGTACGAAGTAAAGTACGTAAATCTAGAAAAGAATCTGGATATATTGGAACTAGAGGAAAATATCAAGGTAAACAACAAACGTCCCTGCCACTTCTTATACATGCAGCAACTGTTTTAGAAAAAATAATTAGTGGAGCCGGGTCACCTAAAAATTCGGAAAAGCTTAAATCACGTACAAGGAATAAAGTTAATATTGCAACACCTGAAAACCTTAAACCATCTATTGAAATTCCAATTGAAATAGAGCGTCTTTCTGAGTTATTAGAAACAACAAAAGAAAAAGTATTTCTTTATCTATTTAAAATGATGCGAGATTTTAGACAAGGGTTATATAATAGCAGTAGATTTGGTAAACATGATGAAGCTTCAGAATATGATATGACACAAGGTTCAAAACTAGAAGAAGAAAATCTTTATTTAGGTTATAATATGTACAAAGGTGCTTGGAATAAATATGCATATGAAACAGATTATAAAACAAAGTATACAACTGGACAAGTTTCATTAGGTAGCGCTGAATTCATTAAAAGAGGAGAATCAGACGATGAATTTATTAAAGATGATGAATTAGATCCACGAGAATACAAAGATTATATGAAATGGGAAATTCCGATGCATGGACATTATGCAGGAATTGCATCAATGGTTGAGCTACATACATTAGACGGAATTACTAATATGTTTTTATCTTATATATATACAGGTAAACTGAGAGGATATATAGAGAATGTGGATGCCTTTAGTGGAACTGGAGCATCTTTAGTAACACAAGACGAAATTAATAAAGATTTATCAGATTTGACTGATTCTTTCGATGACGATGAATTAGATGATTGGGATTGGGGTTAAAAAAAAAATAAAAATATGACTTTAATAAAGTTTAATGAGTTTATATCAAATATAAACGAACACCGTATTAATAAAATAAAGGATTTTTCATTTCGTTCATTTATAAATGAAAGCAAAGCCTCGCCAGAGTATATAAAAATACGAGAAAGAATATTAACATATTCAAAGGATCAGATTATTGATCAATGTAATGTTTATTTATATTTAATTAAAGAAAAAATTAGAAAAGCATTTCCGTTTTATAAAGTATATCTTGACGGAGTCCCTATTGTTTTATCATGGGGTGCAGGTTGTGTTGATGAACAAGGAGTTGGAACAATGTCAACTAACGGAAAGGCTGTTTTTATAGATCCAATATTTTTAGTTGAATTATGGGAAAGAGCTAAGGTTGATTATAAAAAAGAAGGTAAAATAATAAGTAAACACGTAAAGACTGCTATATATAGAAATGAAATAACTCCAGGAGACTATGCAATCTTTGTATTAATTCATGAATATAGACATATTATTAATGGACACCACCATAGAGTTCCAGTATGGGATCCACAAATACATTATTACATAGACGAAACTTCATATTACGGAGTATGGAATATTGCTGCAGATTATGAAATAAACCATGGGTTAACTTTAGATATGGAGAAATTCGGAAACGAGTGGACGAGGTATAAAGAATTAAGTGAATTAGTTCATCCAGAAAGAGGCTGGTTAAAGGGAGAAACCCCAGAAGATGTAAAATTTCTTAAAAACAATATATGTACAGATATTTTTAAACAATTATTAGATGAATTAGAACAAGACTATCTTGATAATAAAGTAGACCTTAAGAAGCCTAAAAAACCTAAGTCGAAGCCTAAAGAAAGAGGCGGTGGAGGCGGAGGCGGTGGAGGCGGTGGAGGCGGTCTGAAGCCTAACAAACCGCATAAAGTTGGAGACGTGGTCGTTTTGCCCGGAAAGGATAAATATGGCACAGGAATAAGACAAAAAGATGTATATGGAAGAATTACAAAAATTGATATTGGTGCAGATGGAACAATATCGGATATTGAAATTAAAGAAATACCGATTGAAGAGATAAATGATAAATATGAACAAATGTCAAAGGATATGTCAAAAGATATATTAAAAGATAGTACAGTTAAAGATATATTAAAAGATAGTGGAATCGATTTAGATGATTTAGATGATGATGATATCTATGTTATTGAATAAAAATAAATAAGAAAGTATTATGAAAATAACTAATCCAGATGAGTTAGTCAAAATTGAAGATTGGGAAAAAATGAAAGGCCTAGACGCCGAAGATGACGATAATGGAGACGATGACGACGACGATAAGGAAGACGATGACGGAGACGATGACGGAGATGTTGAAGGAGACGAAGACGGTGAAGACGATGGTGATGGTGATGGCGGCGAAGATGGTGACGGAGAAGATGGTGACGGAGAAGATGGTGATTGTGAAGGCGGTAATTGTAAAGGCAAAGGCAAGGGTAAAGGAGGCAAAGACGGTGACGGTGATGGCGACGGTGACGGTAAAGAAGGCAAAGATGGTGACGGCGACGGTGATGGCGACGGTGACGGCGACGGTGATGGTGATGGTGATGGTAAAGGAAATAAAGTAGGCGATAAAGGATTGGATAAAAATGGGAAGCTTAAAAAATCATCACGATCTGGAAAATTATCTAAAAAATTAGTAGATAAAGTAAAAAAGACAGCAGTGAGCGATAAAGAAATGAGAAAACGGGGAGCATATGGAAAAATTGTTAGAATAGACGGACCGGGTCCTACCGGAGGTAAACCAGGAGGTAAACCAGGAGGTGGAGGTAAACCAGGAGGTAAACCAAAACCAGGAGGTAAAGGACCAACTGTCATTGTCCCTGGTCGTGGTGATGGTAGAGATCCTCTAGGAGAATGTGATAATCCTTTTGATGAAGACCTTAAGGGTTGGCCAGACGCCGATGAGTTAAAAGAACAAGCCGAAGCAATACTTAGACGGGCTATGCAAAAACAGGAAGATCGTGAGAGGAAAAAACCCGATAGTGAAAATCGCGCTAGTGGTGGTTTTGGTGGAACAGGAGTCGGTGGCGAAATGAGTGATAGACTTAGACAAAAGATTTTTATTAGGGAATTAGCAACAACTGATTGGGAAGAAATATTTAAAGAACGAGTAAAAAGCTATTCTGGAACAACTAAAACAAAACCAGTATACAATAGATCAAGACGAAGTAATCATCCAGGCCTAGCAACTAGATATCCAAACTATAGTTCAGAACCGGACGTGATTCCAGAATTAAATATAATGCTTGATACAAGTTCTAGCTTAAGACAAAGTGATTTAATGTATTTAGTTCAAGAAATTGTCTCAGCGTTAATGGAAACCAAAATTGACCAAGTTAATTTATTTTTATTTGCTGATGAGGTATATGCATATGAAGAATTTTCTAATGTTGGAGAACACAACGCACATGATCTATTAGTATTTATAAATGAAAATTGGGTAGGTGGAGGTAATGATTCATATCAATGTTGGTCAGATGTTGTAGAAAAAGGAAAACAACAAATATTTACTATAATTTTAACAGATGCATATTTAGAACCTCACATGGAAGGAAATGCGCTTACTGATATGTGGCAAGAAGCATTTGATGTTGATAATTTAATATGGGGTATATGTTATCCGGATAAGTCAGTAACAGAAGAACAGTGGCACCGTCTAGCAAATAATTTACCAGGAGAAGATAATAAAGTTCCTATTTTTGTAAATGATTTAGAATATTAAAAAATAATATAAAGTATGAAAAAGAAATTTTTAAAAGGGTTTAATGATTTTATTAAAAAAAATAAAGGAAGTAAGCTTTTTGAGCAAATAATAAATAACAAAGCCTCAAATTCTGATTTTCTTATGGTGTATGATACGCCTGAAGAAAAGGAAGATTTTAAATATATGTTAACTGACATGTATATGAATCCTAATAATTTTGAGTTTGATCTTGAAAAAATAGTAGGTAAATTAGGAACCTCAAGCTTTTCACAAAAACTTGGTCAAACAATGGAAAAGCGAAGGACTTCAGGTGTAGATGAAGGATCTCTCATAAAAATAGGAAAATATTATATTGGAGAAAATGCATGGAGAATAAATTCAGCAATACAAGTTGAACTTGGATTAACGCCATCTTATATAACATGGATTGATCCAGATCATGAAAGTATTATTGAAACATATTTTTCTGATGATTCAGATATTGGTGGAATGGGTGCACGAGCTGGCGATGATATGGACCGAGAACAATATTCAATTCCTGATGATGCTGAATTTACAAAAAGCGACTTAGATTATGAAGAAGAAGAAGAAGATGAAGTAAGATATGAACCGATGCGAATGTCTGAAAATTTAAAATATATTAAACCGTTGTTGGAAGCAAAGGGAGGATCAAAACAAAACGCCTATTTAGATGCACCAGCAAAAGACCAAGCAGAAGCACAAATTGTTAGTCATAACGAATTAATGATGCACCTATTTAATAATTTTCAAATGGGTAAAGGAGGAAAACAAGAAGGAGAAAATTATAATTTGATGATTTGGGGAGCCCCAGGAATTGGAAAAACGGCTGCTGTTCAACAAGCTGCAAGACAATTAGCACATGTTAAAGTAAGAGGAGGTAAAAACAAAGGTAAATATAGATATATGTCAAGGGATGCGCGAGAAGATAATTATGATGATACTATACCTAGGCTTAAATCTGACACTATTGTTACAATGATTATCACAATGGCAACAAAAGAGCCTGTAGATTTAACAGGAGTGCCTATGTTGCAAATGGACCGTGAAGGCCTTTCAGATAAAGATGCTGAACAGTTTCGAATCGATACCAAAGATTCCATTATTCTAACAAAAGAACAAGCAAAGCGCGTTGGTACAGCCCATGGAATACCATTATGGCTTCCACCACCGGCTGATCAAGGAGAAGGAATTTTATTTTTTGATGAAATAAATAGAGCACCACTACATGTTTTAAATGCTTGTCTTACTTTATTATTAGATAGAGAAAGCGGCCACTATAAAATGCCTGGTAAATGGAGAGTGTGGGCAGCTGGTAATAGATCAAAGGATGGAACAGTAACTAAGTTAGAAGGAGCAGTTGCAAGTAGATTTTTAGCAGGTCATTATCATATGATTCCTCAACTAGAAGAATGGTTAGATTGGATTAAAACAAAAACTCGAACAGTTGATGGTACACAATATAATGTACTTCCAGGATTTATTGAAGCTTTTTTCTATGCAAAAGAACCAAAGTTAGAAGTTAGAAATAAAATAGAACATGATGGAACACAACTAGATGGAGGCAGATTTGTTGATGATACTTTTTATAGAACAACATATAAACACTTTTATAGTATTGACTCTCGTAGCGGTGGTGCAAAAGATGTAACAATAGGTTGGCCAAATCCAAGAACTTGGTATGCATCGCTTGATCAAGCAATCGGAACCATATTTAACTTTGATGCGGGATATGATTTAATAGATAAATTAATAACTGAGCATAAGATAGAAGATGATGAAAACATGGCGTGTACTGCACTTAAATATATTTTAATGAATGGGCGGGATATGAATAAAGATAATGAACTATATAAACTATATAAATTAATCAAACGTCAGTTTAATGCACAAGTCGGTATAACACATACAAATGCAGTTATAGAGTATTTAACGGACATGGCAGTATTTGATGAGGAAACAACAGGAGGTCCGTTAATTGATAGAATACGAAGAATCTTCACTGCTCCAGTCGAAATAGATCCAGCTAATCCAGAAAAGATAGCAAATCCAAATATAGATATTCGTACATTACTAGCGAGCGTTGGAAAAGACAGTAAGAAACGATATCAAAGAGATCAAATAGATTATGTCCTAAAAGAAGTTGAAGTATATATGACAAATGCATTTAGTACCAGCAAGCCTGTGAAACAGACCGCTATGGTTCTTCTTTGGTTTAAATGGATGAGTGATCTACTGAATGCCGTGGATGACCCACAGGAGTCAAAGAATTATGGTAACCATTTTCAATCTACCGTTAAGATGTTTAGAGGCCCATATCAGTATATACTTACAATAAAGAAAAATATGGAAGGCTCAGTTGGTAGTACAGGAAAGCTTGCTCAATTAGAGAAAATGATGGATGTCTTTTTATCTAAACCAAGTGTATTATATCCAGATGGACCATTTCCAGAAGGAATAAAAGAAGTTTTAGAGCATGTTAGTAATGTCACTGGCACCTTTGTGAAAAGCGAAGCAGCTATGCAAAATATATTAGATAGATTCTCAGCAGATGATATAGATATAAACTTTTAAAGTTAATAATAAAAAGCATACGTAAAATACTTATTCATTATAAATATTTGCGTATGCTTTACTTTCTATTTCTATAATATCTTCAATTGTTCCATCTCTTCTAAGCTCTTTAAAAACTAAATTTTCTACTGAAAATTCTCCATTTTTATTAAGAGCTTCTTTTCTATCTTTCATTATTTTTTTCTTAAATTTTGAAAGATAATTATATAGAATCTTAGCTTGTTCACCAGAAGCTCCCAGTATGTCTCTCTTGATCTCAAAGAATTCTGATTTAATTACTCTTATCTTTTCATTAACGTCTTTCTGATCAACTGTGGGAGGATCCCAAACAGGTTTAACAATCCATTTATTATTTAAAAGAGAAAAAAGTCCTGATGAAACGTGCTGTTCATCTTTATGTTGTACATAACATTCAACATCATGGCCTTTAATCACAACCAATCTTCGTTGGTTCCAAATAAATCTCTGACCGTCTAGTGACTTTCGTACAAGTTCAAGATTTTCATCAATTTCTGAAAAATCAATAATTATATGAACATCTAAATCTGATGAAGCAGTCCAATTATAATTAGCCAATGATCCAGTTAATTGAATATCGATTATCTTAGTAGATAGTTTTAGGTTTTCTATGAAATCGTTTGCAATAGCTAATAATTTATCTCTAATTTTTGAATTAAAAATAAGATCTTTTGACCAAACTGTTGAACTTAGAATATTATGATATTCAAATTTTTCATTTATTTCTAGCCACTTATTAAAGTTAAAAAGTTTTTTCACTGTTTTTTAATTTAATTTAGGAAAGTCAGTTTGTGATTCTCCCGATTGAGGGTTTCCTTTTTCTTTTTTAGATGAAATTGCATCATACATTGCTTTCTTTAGAATAACTGAAAGTTTACTAGAAATATTTAAATGTGTTTCAAGTAAAACTTTAAAATGGTGTTTATCTATTTCATTTGTACTACATTTAATTTTATTTCTAAGTTCATCTGATTTCGTGCAACTTAATTCACTTACAAGCCCAATCAAGTCATCGATAAGTGTATTAAAAATTTCATTTGGAGTTTTAGGACTCATATACAAATTAGTTTATTTTATTTATTATAAAAATATTTGCTTAAGTCTGTGTAATACAATTAAGTGATATACGCAAATAATATTAATGAATATAAATTCTGCATATAATAAACTAAACGGTAATAAAATAAGACCAATTATATAAAAGAATAATAGAAAGGCATATCTATCTGTTTTAAAAATTGATATAAAAGTAGATATAAAAAATAAAATAGCTAGTATATCATGAAAAAAACAAAAACGGTCTGTTGAAAAAGCCGTAAGCAATATTAAAAAAATAGCCGGAAGTCTCCAACCAGCTATTCCTAATAAAAAATATGCAGTAGTAACATTTGATATAATAAATGCAGGCTGAGCATCAGTTTTCCAATATGCTGAAAATGATGGTAGATAGCCAAATACCATATAACAAACTACTGGCGTAAGTGATGCCAATAGTATTGCAAATAGCTTCAGCCAATATTCAGACCTACTTAACTTAATCATTTTTTTACATAATTATTGCTTTTATAAGATGACTTTACCGTCTAATATAATTTTAGTGATATTAGAATTTTTTAGTAATTGTTTAATATACTTGTCTGGATACTTTATTTTATCATACTCTATTGTTTTTCCAGTATTATACATAACAAAAATACTACTTCCACCAGGTTCTAGGCTTAGTTCATGAGTTCGGTATTGGTCTTGTACAATATATTTTTTTCTCATACTATATATTATTATTTATAAAACGAGTTCTTTATTTAATTCCCAAGCACGCGCTAGTCGAGTCAATCCAATTCCTCCACCAAATCTAGGAAAGAAATCAAAGCTTAAAAAATCTTCTAATTCTTTTTCAACTCGCTCCTTTCCAAATAATTCAAACAATTTTTCTGAATATGTTTTATCCATTATTGAATAAAAAATTGATCTCATTTCTTCTCTACTACATGAACGTTCCGCTGACCCGATTGTTTCTTGTCCAAACAATATAACATCAACTTTATTAAATGTTCCAGTTGGGCTACGTTTCATATTCCAAAACGGTGAAGTTCTTTCTGGAAAATTAGTTAAAAAAATATTATTACCTTTTTCTCTCCATAAGCGAGATTCATGCTCATCCTCAATTGTATGTAGGCCTCCATACTCTTTACATACTTCATCATATATACAATCAACTCCTGTACCAAAACCTAAATATTCACATAATTCTTTTTCTAAAGAAATTAAATCTTCGAATGAGCCCTTTGCTTCAAATTCAAACATTGGAAATATTTTCTCATGACGGCCGGGTATAGGTTCTTTTTCATCACGATATGATGTACTAATACAAAAACAACCTTCCCATTCTGGATTTTTTAATAACTCATACTCTAACCACATTTGACCAGTTTGAGGTAATGGCCATTTTAAACCATTATATTCAAATGTTGCAACTGAGTGAGGATTCTCGCACGCTGCGAGAATTGATAGTCTCGATTGTGTTGGAACTTCTACGTAATCTCTAGCCAAAAAAAAACTTCTTAATTTTTGTGCTATTTGATGATAAACTTGTGTCTGCTTCATAATTATATTGATTATTTAATATTATTTAATTTATTAAACTTATATTTATGTATAGAGTTTTAAAGAAAATTAATAAAATGTTTGATAAATAATTAAAATAATATCTTAGCATATGCCTGGAAGAGTTTTAAACTTCTCAGAATTTTATTCAAAATATTCTAAAGAAGAAAATACGGAGAAATCATTAGATTCAGTTATACAAGCACCTAGTAATTTTGAACAAGGCTTCGATGAAGAAACATATGATCAAAAAGAGATAGGACCAAATAGACCTATTTCAGGAAGCTATGAAGAAACTCCAGTTCAACCTGGAGAAAAAGATTCCTTTAGCTTTAGTTCAACTGTCGATTCTAGTATGGATGCACCGAAAAAAGAAGAAACAAATGACGATGATTCTGAAATAAAATTAGATGATTCTGATAAAACAGAGGTTGATTCAAAAGATGATGAAACACCTGAACCTGAACTCGGAGCAAATCCTAAATTTAAAAAGAAAAAGAAGAAGAAGAAGAAGAAAGTTAAAAAAGACAAAGGGGAAGAAGAAGATAAAGACAAAGAGAAAGATTCTTCTAATAAAATAGAAGAATCTAATAGGTTTTTAACTTTTGACCAATTTGTAAATGAAGAAGAATGCTCTAAGTGTAAATCATGTGATGAATCAGATGGTTTATGTGAAGGATGTGGAGAATTAATGGAAGATTGTATTTGTTAATCATCAAATAAATCCATATTTCTTAGTCTAGATGGAATAATTTGAGGTTCCCAATGTAATAAGATATCTTCTAAATCATCGTTTACTGAAATTAAAACCTGTATTTCTTCATTTTCTGATAAATCATTAGATATCAGATTATTAGAAATAAACTTAAGTTTTTTTTCGATTTCAGATAATAATTGGATTTTAATTTGTGGATTCTTCATACGCTATATTAATTTTTATATAAAATACAAAATAATTTTTTAAAATGAAAAAATATAAAAGACTTTATCGAATAAATGAACAAGTTGCTCCACCACAAGAAATACAACAGCTACCTGTCGATATTGAAAAATCATTAAAAAAAGGTGAAGAAGAAGGAGAGTTAGAAGTAAATGTTGATTTTCAATTGGATGATGAAGAAACTCTTTCTCTTCCAGGAGAAGGTGAATCAACTGTTGATCATGATACAATGTCAATGACTGTACGTGATTTTGTTCAAAAGTGCAAAGAAGTTGATCCGCTAATTTGCCTAGGTATTGAAGCTTTTATTGAAAATAATAAAGAAGCATTTGGTGAGCCAGTTCAAACTGATGTAGAAATAGAAGGAGATGATGATGATGATTTATCTGCAATTGATTTTGATGATTCTAACCTAAAAGCAGAAGTAGATTTTGATTCATTTGATTTTGATGATTCTGAAGATGATGGATCAAACGAATTAAACATGTCATGAAAAAACAATTTGAAGGAACAGATATATATAAAATAGGTAAAGATCCATTAGATGTAATTATACAACCTGCAAATGATCAATCCAGTAAATATATGTTCCATGCTGGAAAATCTGGAACTATACCAATGCATTGGCGTAATTCATCATTTTTAAGTGGAGGAAGCGCAACTAGTGTTTTTGGATTAAATCCAAAAAAAGTAAAAAGAAAAAATGTTCTTTCGTATGAAGAATTTATTGAAGTTTCTAAAAAAAATTCTAAGTAATGTCGTATATACAAAATTTTAAAAAATACACAACATCACAAGAAAAAGAAAAACAGAAGTCAGATGGAGTATATGAGCAAGGTTTACAAATACCTATGCCAACTGACCCAACATTAAAAGCCAAATATGATTTAATACAAGCTAAATATACAGCTTTGCTTTCACTAAAGCAACAAGTTTTACAAAAAGAACAAGAAATAAAAACTGAAATTGATACATATAATCAAGAAATGTCTCAATTAAAACAAGCACAAGCAGTTCAACAACAAGCTCAACAACAAGACCAACAGCAACAAATCCCGCCTCAACAATAATGGATAAAAAAGTATACACATATTCTGAATATATAAATGAAGTTACTAAAGAAGTAGTATATCCAACTAATTTTAAAGGTATGGTACAAAGTGCATTATCTGGTTTATATAATTCAGTTATGGCGATTGCACAAGAATTAGCTAATGAAAAAGCTGCAAGAAATCCAACTAGATACTCTGGTTCAGTTGAAGAAATTGATATTACTAGAGCATTAAATATGTTATTTCACAGTGATTGGAAGAAAAAAATGAAACAACAAGCACTAGGACAAATAATGCATAGTTCTCAAGATAGAGCAAAAAAGCAAGATGATGTTATTTTAAAGAAAAACCAAAGAGCAATCGGAAGGAGCTTAGGAGATAAAGAATTTAATATTGATATTGATAAAAGCAGTATTAGATTTAGCGATAAAAAAAATGGATTTGGTCCCGGGTCAAATCAATAATATATATGACTAAAGCTGAATTAATACAAGACATAACTGATGAAATTACATTTTCTGGTGCACTGCCGTATTCTCTTCCAGAAAAAGAAATAAAAAGAATTATTTTAAATGATTCTAGATATTTTTGGGATAATTGGAGACATGCTGTAGAAAGTCAATATTTACTATTACCCCTTGAACTATTTAAAAATGATTCATTTATAAAGAAAAGACAAATACAGCTTCCAGATTGTGTACAGTTTGTAGTAGATTTTAAAGAAGCAAAGGGAGGTTCAATTTTTGCTACAATAGATAGAGACTTTTCTGAACAAAAATTTATTGGAGCTGAAGTATATCTTACGCCATTTATGGGAGAAAGCATAATGTATAGAACAATTATGTTTAGCTTTTTAGATTTAACAAAAGGTCTTATTTTAGAAACAATTGCATATGACTATAATAAAAATACAAAACAGTTAGGAGTTATTGGACGAACTCCTAAAACTGCTTGTGTTTTAAGAGTATATAAAAAACTAGATGATGATAAGTTATATGAAGATGAACTTTTTCAAAGATATGTTCGTGCTCATGCAAAAGTAAGACTTGCACACATGCTTCAAACATTTAATTATACATTACCTGGTGACGTAACTATGAATTATCAAGTAATAACAACAACTGCTGAAAAAGAAATGGATGCAGTTGCAGCTATGATGAAGTCCGAGAATACTCCTGATTGGATGTATTTATATCATCAATAAAATCATATATTAATTATAAATGGCTAACTTTAGGGATATCTATATTAAATCAGAAGAAGATCCAGGTTTTAGACCTGATCAAGTAGAAGTATATGATGAATTAGAAGCAGTACTTCAGCAAATAAAAATGACTCTTTTTACAAACAAAGGAGAAGTTTTAGGAGAACCTGATTTTGGGTTACAAGTAGAAAAGTATCTTTTTGAATTTTCAATTAATCCATTCTTACTTACAAATGAAGCAACAAGTCAAATAAATAAATTTGTTAGTTTAGCTAGGAAAAAAGATATTAAAATATCACCAGCTCTTTATAAAGACGATAGAGCAAATCGAGATATTTTTGTTTTATTGATTGATGTTCCAGAATTAAATAATTCAATTTCAATTTTTTATGACTAGATAAGTACAATCCCTATCCAAAGATCTGTATCTATTCCAAAAGCAGTAGAATCAATTTTAATTGTTTTGAAAAAAGTTGGATCTAAATCAAAATCTTCACTATCTAAATCAGCTTCCTCTAATACATATATTTGTGCTAGTGCTTCATCTGGCATATTAATTGAAGATAGATAATAAAATAGTTTATCTAAGTGATCTACTTTAAATAATTCTAGATTTTGAAAATTAAATTCACCAAGCTCATCAACTTCATCTTCATCCAATACTTCATATAGCATTTCACGAGCAACTTTAGAAATTTCTTCGCTATTAGCATTAAGTATTTCTAATATTCTTTCTTTGTCTTTTTGTGTATTATAAAACTCAAACGATTCAAATGCTTTTTTCATAATTTATTATTATATTATACTACTTTTTTAGATATTTTATAAATCTGGACCTCCAACTTCTCCACCATCAATAACTTCTTCTCCACCACCAGCTTCAGTATCTCCACCTCCAACCATACCACCACCGACTCCACCAACTCCGCCAACTCCACCCTCAGCAGAAGCAACACGTTCAGCCTCAGCATCTAACATCTCTAACCATTTTTGATTTGCTTCAATTTCATCTTCAGTCATTTTCAAATCTTTTCTAATAAGATATTCTGTTGCAAAGTACGGAGTACCATCATCATTAGTAACACCTTTTTTAGCTTGAAACGCAGCAATTCGTTTTGCTTCAATTTCATTTTGCTTCATTTCTTCAAATACATTATCATTATTATATGTAATACCAATTGCATTATTAAATTTATAATCATCAGCCAACTCTGGAAAATCTAAACACATTTGTAATTTCCAAGGCTTTACCATTAATTCTGAAAAAGCAGTTCGAAGCCTTCGTATAAATTTTTGATATCTTACTTCTTCACGAGTAATGCCCTCAGCATTTAAAGTAAATGCTCCCATTCCAGATTGACCTTCCCATCTAGAATAAGGTATTTTACTATCCATTTTTAATTTTTTATAGAAATATCCAAGTAACTCTGAACTAGAAAGGTTTGGTCCCGGATACGACAATGGTTCTATTTTAACTTGTTGATTTTGATCATTTACTGGTAATACATAATTTTTATAAAATAATATATTTGGTTTTCCATCTACTGTTAATTCTCCAGTATCACCATTAAAATAAATATCTTCTTTTAATAAATTCATAAACTCACGAACATCTTCTTGTGCTTTTTGAAGACTCTTAGATCCAACCGGAACAGTTGTTGTTAGTCTAATAGGTGCATTCATAACATGCCATATAACCTTTGAATGTTCAATAATTCTTAATAAATTAAATGATCTTATTAAGCGTTCAACAAAAGATACACGTTTTGTTCTAAAGTGATTTGCAAAAGAAATATAAATAACTTGAGAATCATTTAATGTTCGAGTTTCTCCACTCGTTTGATCATATTGAACCCATTGTAAAAACAATTTACCTTTACCATCTTTTTGTAATTGTGGTGCAATACTAGCAGGATCAATTTCTTTAAATCCAATTATTTCAGTAGGCTTTTCTAAATTATCATAAATAATTTCAAAAGAAAGATGACCTTCTATTAAAAATTGAAATGCATATTGCCAAGCCGATATACCTTCTCCAAATCCCCAAGTTGTATATATTTTTTCAAAGCTATTTGTGTATTTCTTTACAACTTTTTCTTGAAAATTCAAACGCTCCTCTTTTGTATTTCCACGATAATGTATTTTACCGGTTAAATCTCTAGAATAGCAAAATCTACTTTCATCATCATAAACAATCATATCATCTACGATGGTTTCCAAAATAAATTCAATTTCTCCATTTGAAGCAATGTCTCTTAACCGCTCTCGCTTAACTACATAATCAAGTTGAAAAAAAGCAATTGCTTTAGTTCGCAGTTGAGAGGTAGTATCAGAAATTGCCATTGAAAATCTAAGAAGATCATCACCAGCTCCTAAATTACTAGAACGACTTGCAATTTGGCCTTCAATAAATCCAATTGCTTGCGAATTTTTAAGTAATAGATCTTCGTGTCGCGTACCAAACTTACTTAATTTGGATAATGCTCCACCGAGTCGCATATTTTTAGTATCTAAAAAGCCTGCCATTTGTTTATTATTGTTTTACTGAATTTTGTATAAAATCTTCAAAAATATTTGACATATTAATAGGGTTTGGAAAAAGACCATTTGTTGATAGTCTAGGATTAACTAACATCCCATAATTATCCCAATCTATTAATTTTGCTTCTAAAATTGAATCATTATTATATTTATTTATCGCATAATTTATATTCTTTAAACCTAGGACTTGACTTAGTATCGTAGATGGTAAAAAATAAAATTTTTGATCCAACAACCTACGTTCATTTAAATCTATTAATTTACCGTTTTGAAATAAGTTAGATAGCCCATTTTGTTTAGAAAAATAATAATATGCTTCTAATAATTTAGATAAAATATTTGGAGGTATTACTTTTAAATTTAAAAAAACTGTAACTTTTTTAAAATTTTCATTAAATAAGCTTAAGCCTATTGGATTAAGATCATAGTATGGTCTTCCGAAATTTAATAATGGTACAGTCTCATCAGTTAAATCAGGAACTGGGCTTTCTATTTTTAATGAATAGAATCTTCCTGGGATATATCTATCTCTAGTTTGTACAAGACCCAGTTTTTCAGAAACTTCAGAAAAACTGTATTGCCCATTATTTTTTTCTAACTCATTAAAGTTTTTCAAAATATATGTATTTGTTTTGAATATCTTACGCCTTATTAAATAAAAAGTTTTCAGTTATTATACCAAACTGCATATTATGTATTTTTGCGTATTCACGTGCAGCTTTAAATTTTGCTGAATTTATTATATATGCTTTTGCATGTCTAGCATAACACAAGGTCTTTTTTTCAGTAAGTATCTTAGGCGGTTTTGGAGGAGTTAAATATTTTTGTGGTTTTACTTCAATTAACCAATCAGTTTTTGAACCGTCTTTATTTAATGTTTTCATATAGCAATCAATCCAATATGTTGATTGCTTTTTTAAAATTGGATTAAAGTATTTAATCCCAAGAGGTTCAGCTGCATATTCTAAGATTAAATCATTATTATCGCAATACTGCAAAAACTTAAGTTCCCAGCTAGATCGATATATAATAGCAGATGCATCTCCCTTATATTTTTTAATATTTTTAGGAGTAAAATAACCCTGTCGTACTTTACCCCGCTGTGGCTTTAAAAAATTTTGAATTCCCTTTTTATCTTTCACTTTTTAACTAACCTAAATTTTCTTCTAAAAAATTATCGGCTTCATTCGGGTCAAGTTTTCCAGCTTCAACAAGTTTTAAAATAAGAGCAGAAATTGCTAGTTTTTCTGGAATAACATCATCATCGACTTCTACTTCATTTTTTTCAAATGCAGCAATTAGTTCTTCATAACATGCCTCAGCGGCTGCTTCAATTTCTTCCTCTGATCCAACGAGTTCAACTAAGTCATCAATAAACGACTCATCAAAAGAATCTTCAAATGCTCCATTCTCTGATTCGAACAACCTACGTATTTTTTTCATTACTTTCTTTATTTTAATTCTTTTTAACACAAAATGTGTATCAAAAATTGAATTAGAAAAAAAGCAATCAATAAATTTATTAAAAGTTGTATAATTAAGATTAGAGTTTTGTAATTTCATGAATTTATACAGGTCATTAATGTCTTTTATTTCTTTAATCGCTTTTATTTTCTTTTTATGTTTTTTCTTTAATTCTAAAATAACTTTGGACCATAAAAAAACACGATATCCTTTTTTTAAAAGCTTAAGCGTTTCATATATTCCAGCTACATCGTTATCAAAAAGTATTTTAGTTTTATCTTTAGTTGTTAATTCATTTAATAAATATTTACTTTTTGATATTCCAGTTGTTGCAACACAATTATTAATAAACATTGAATCAAACTGGCCTTCAACAATAATAATATCCTTTGAAAAATCTAAATTTAAAATATTAAAGTAATTATTTAATGAATTTATTTTTATGATAAATTCTGAATCCATTTTTTTGATTAATCCAGTTTTTTTAAACTCTGAATAATTTTTAATATTATATCTTAATCCTGTTTTAGAAGGATTAATATACCTTAATGAAAAACCTATTACTTTATTTGAATTTAAATCTAGATTGAATATATAAATTTTATCTTCTCTAGAATCATAATAACAGGTTTTTTTAAACATATTAATATCAAAAAGACAGCGATTATTAATAAAATTATAAATTTTAGTATTTATTGGAGCATCTTTACATGGGATTAAAGAAAACCGATCTATTACTTTAGAAAAACACAACAGTTCTTTTTTTGAATCGTGGTTTATTAAAAATTCAAACAGAAATCCTTTTTTAGTTGGCCTAGCAGCAAGTTCAAAAACAGGTTGTGTGTTAACGTTTGGAATATCTATTTTATATTTTAATCCAAGAGTTGAAACAAACTCAGTTAATCTAATAAAAATACCACAACCGTCATTATAACACTTATATGTTTCAGTTTTTAAATAAAGATTTCCTCTTTTTTTAGTTCCATCTTTTTTAGAATCTCCACAAAATGGACAAGCAAAATTAAGTTTATCTGAATCAGATTCAGTATTAATATCATGCTTTAAAATATTTTTTGGAAAACGTTTTTTTAGAAGTTCTTTACAGAAATCTAAGATAGATTTATTTGAATTAAAAGTAAACATATATATTATCTTTTAGTACTACCAGAGTCTAATGAATCAAGTGGCGCAGATACTCCATTTTTTTCTTCAAGCGCCTTTAATTCCTTTAGACGCAACCGTTCTTTTCTTCTTTCTATTTTTTTTATATACTTTTGAAGTTCATATTTAGGAACAATTACAGTATTTAAACCATGTTTTGTAATTATTTGAAGATATTCAGAAAAATCTTCATTTAATATTGTAGCATCAGGATTACCGATAATTTTCCAAAACTTTTCTATAACTTCACAATATTCTAATGTTTCTTCATTAATTACATAAAGTGGATATAAATCTTCATCAGTTAATTCTTTTTTGCTTTTGGGTTTAATAAATTCAACTGCGCGCTTTAAAGTTATATCAACTTCTCCAACTTTCATAGCTAACATAATCCTATTTATTGGCTCAACAATTAAATTAAAAAACTGATGATCTCGGTCAATCGGAGGAGCAATTTCCTTTGGATAATTTTCTGGAGAATATGCAAATACGTCAAATTCATGTTTATTGTCTGCGCAATAATAAAATTTAATTTTTTCGTTTTCACGAATTGCATTATATGTACCTAGTAAATCATTTTTTATTAATAAGTGATTATAATAAGCAGCAGCTCTTGGATAAATAGAAATACCTTTTAGTAAAGTTAATTCTTTTTCGCATTCAACATATTTATGATATACGCGTATTTTAAAATTAAATGCTATTTGATCAACTGTTAATGTCTCAAACTCTTTACGTAATTCTATAATTTTTGGAATTATATCACGCTCAAGATCAATATTTCCACCACTTTCGATAATGTACTTATCAATTTTATATAGATTATCTCTAGCCCAAAGCGGATAGCTACTTTTTATTGGTTCAAGACCTTTGATAATCAGATATCTATCTTTTTCTGAAAATGCCTCAAATTTTTCATTTGGTTCATATGCAACTTTAATAGCATAATTTTTCTTTTTTAGCCATATACCAGAAACCGATAAGTTTTCTAATTTAAACTTTTGTCTATTATTTGTATTAAATAACTTTCCATACTTTTCAAAACACCTATCAAAATAAGTAGATAATCTATGTTTATCAATGTTAATACAAAGCTGTAATGCTTCTTCTTGAGTAAAGGACGCTCCTTGGATAGATTGAATTGCTGAATTAAATTGAACATATACTGAATCGGTATCAGTATAGATAGCAGCATCCTCGTCAATCTTAGAAATATTATAATTTGATATACCGAGTAGTTCATGCAACTCAGTATCAACGTGCCACATATTATTAAAATAATGATTAACTGCCTTTATTGAAAACATAATAAGGTCTTGTCCTTGTAATGTTATCGATTGGGCAATATGGACATTGTGGAAATAAAACCATTTGTTTCCAAAAGCACCATATATTGAGTTAATCAATAGCTTTATTGCATTTTGTTTTAAATGCAACTTCTTTAGTTCAATATCTTGATCTTTCATATTATCTTTTTATAAAAATACTATTTTTTTATTTAACTGAAAAGCTATTATTTTGTTTTTATAAGGTATACTATATAAATAATAAAAAGAACAAAATAATGGAAAATAATGATAACAAAAAAAAATTTACTGAGCTTCTTACACTAGTTCCTTTTTTAGAATCTTTTCCATTTAATGAATATGAGTTAGAATTAGAAGAGGAAGGAACTGACCAATCAGACTTAGGCATATCCCCTAGATTATTAGATACACTTGGTTCCTTTGGACAAACGCAACACATAAAATTTTTTTATAGTGATGGCGCATCTAAAATAATGATTTCAATAAATGTAAAAGATATACATGATGTTAAAGATCAATCACATAAGATAAAAGAAATGAGTTGCGTTAAAAGTTTTTTAGATGATGGGATAGATATTACAAGCATTAAAAAAAAGATTATATGTATTAAAAAATCAAAAGACTTTATTAAAATATTAGGTTTATCTAATTTAAATGAACCGCCGTTTGATAATGTATTAACAGATCTTGCAGAGATTGAAGACATAATAATTGATCCAACATTAGTTAATGCATTAAATAAATTAAATATTAAACAAATATCTAAATATAGAATAAAGAAAGAAGAAGAAAAAGTCATTATAAATTATCTTAACTTTCAATTACACTATGCTATGATTATACTTGGAATAGTAATATCTGCAAATATACATTAATATGACCTTTAACTTTAAAAATATAACTGCTGAGACTGCATTTGAAGAAGTAAAAACATATATCTCAAAACTAGAAGAAAAAGTACAAGAAGTATACATATCTAGTACATACTCTAAAGAAAAAATATTGAAAGAAATAGTAAAAGATATCTATACTTCAAGTTGTGAAGTATTAGAAAAAGATGAAGAAAATAAAAGATTTAGCTTTTCAGATAAAATAAATTTTAAAAATTCAATAATAAATCTAAAAAAGTATGTAGAAAAATGTAGTGATGATAATAACCTAAACCTCTATGAAAAACAATGAAAAAGAAAAAGCCGCAATTAAAGAAATATTAAAATCTGGTGATATTGAATTAGCATACGTTGTTGGGAAATCTCGACAAATCGACGTTGATATATTAGTTATAGAACTGTATGGTAATTTTTTGAATTATTATGTATTTATAAAATATAATTAAAGAATATGAAAAATTAAGATAATTCGTTTTTTATAATATTTAATTTAGATTTAAGTATATCATTAGAATCAGATAAGCTAATTATTTCATTTGAAGGAACAGACACACCAACGCTACTATCTACAATAGATACACTAAATTCAATAGAATTCCATTCATGTTCCCTATAAAAAGGATAAGCTAAAAGAAAATTAACTTCTATTTTTTTATTAAAAGTATATACGGTTATATAATTATGTAAAGGCCCTATTTCAATTTCAACAGACTCATATAAAATTTCACCAACCCCATTTAGTATAAATACTTTATTAAGTTCACTTAACATATTTGAAAAATCAATTTGAACAATTCCAGATAATCGAAATGGCTTAATATCATATATGCATTCATTTAAAGAAAGTAAAGAACCAATAGAAAAGCTGAACGGTTGAATATTATAAAAGTTTTGTGAATCTTTTAAATCAATATTAGCACCATCTAATAAAACACTTTGGTATTTAGATAAAGTTTCTTTAACTTGTGGAAGAGTTTCTATTTTTTTAAAAATAGGTAAAATAGAGTGTTCATTAAAATATGGGAAAATATTATTTGTTGATAGCATTGGAAGTTCACCCAAAATATAAATAAAGTCAATTATATTTTTTTCAGATTGTGTAAAGTTATTTACTGGATATTGTAATATTGTAGAATTTGCATTAATTGGATATCTACTAACAACTAAATCAAAAATATCATACCCTAAACCTTCAGAAATACTGAAAGCTAATTCAACGTTATCTTCACTACTTGAAAAAAGAAAACGTAAAATGTTTTCTTCTTCATTAGTATCCTCATTTATAAATTGTATAAAAGTCTTCATATTTTACATATTTTATAGTATTATTTATATAAATTAATAAATTAAAATACATAATTATGGAAATTAATATTCAAGTAAAAGCACAGCTATCTGAAGATAATATAGTTGATGCAGTTATGTCAAGCTTAACAGATGGTGAAAAAATAAAATTAGCATTAAGATTTGGAGATAATGGAGACTTGTCCTATGAATTGCGATTATTGTCCAAAATAATAAAACTTATTGATACGCTTTATCCTAGTACATCAACTGAGGATTTGGAAATGTCAAACATAAGTAAAAAATTATTAGAGATTTTGCCACTATTAGATAAAATTATATGATTGAAATAAAAAATAAAAAAGGTGAGGTTTTAATCTCAGAAGAATTTATGTTAACTGGAAAAGATTTTAGTAATCTTAATTTAGAAGAAGCTGTTTTTTCTAATGAGGTTTTAATAGGTTGTGATTTTAAAAATTGTAATTTAAAAAATGCAGACTTTTCTAATACAGTTTTAATTTCTTCAAATTTTTCTGATGCAATATTGGATGGAGCAATTTTTGAAAATGCAGAACTTACAAATGCTATATTTTAACATTTTTAGGAGACAATATAGTAAACTTTTGTTGCTTATAAATCTCATTTCTTTTTTCAGAATGCTTTACTGAATATCCATCCAAGGCATCAATAATATCCCATATAACAACTTCATTTTTTCCTTTCAAATATCTCATACCTCTACCGATTGCTTGACGAATGGTTATTTCTGCTTTAACTGATTCTGCAAAAACGATATGGTGAACATTTTTAAGGTCAATTCCAGTTGCAAAAGTTCCATATGAAGCAACAATAACTGTTCCTTCCTCCTCTTCCATTATTCTCTTATATTCTTCTCTAGAAGAAGTATCAACTTCTCCATCAATATAAAATGTATTTTTACTCCAAGTATTTATTTCATTTGAAATAGAAATACCATATTCGTTTTTAATATCAGAAAATAAGACTAGCGTATTTTTATTAAAGCGTTGAATTAGTTTACTAATAAGAGTTATTCTAGTTTTGCTTGAAAAAATAATAGATTTTTCAATATTTAATAAGTATTTACCAAACTCTTTAGGATCATCAAATTGATCTTTTATTTTTTTTCTTAATTCTTTATCGTTTTGTATTCGCAAATATTCAAAGACTGCTTTATCTTCTAGTGGATATTCTAAAAAGACTGGTTTAATTTTTATATTTGGCGAATATTCATTGTCTATTAAAAAGTCAGCACCAAGTGTCATAACCAATGGTCCAATATTTTCTTGCATTTTAAAAAAGTCAGAATATTGTTCATCAATTTTTAATGTTCCAGACAAACCTAATTTATATTCCCAATTATTACAAGATTTTAAAATATCTGAGATTGAATTTCCTCTACTTTTGTGTGCTTCATCAACGTTTACTACTTTAAAATATGATGAAATATTAAAACCCTTAAATTGATCTAATTTTTGCTTAAGTTGAAAGATTTCTTTAGCACGTTTTTCTTTATCTTCTTTTTTTACTCTTTTTTTAATTAGTTTAGTTAATTTTTTGTCTATACAAATTGGTATTAAATTAATTAAACTTTGATATGTAGTTATTAACATATTTGATTCTAAAAATTCATCAAAATCAAATTTTCCATTACTTCCTCCTAATGTTTGAATTTTCCATTTTACTAAACCGTTTGAATATTGTTCAAATGCTTTCTTTGTTTGATTTACTAAACTAACATTAGGTACAATTAATAATGCTTTATTATTGTTGTTAATAATGTTAGTATATCTAAGGTATGAATTATATATATAAAATATTGCAGTTTTACCAGAAGATGTTGCAAGCTCTTGACAACAAAATTTATATTTTAATGCACGATATGCTCCCTCAAATTGATAATCTCTAGGATAAAAAACTTCTCCCTTGTCTGTTTTTATACCAGAAAATAATTTATTTACGAAAGAAGTGTATTGTTCTTTATTAAAATTTGTATTAATTTTGGTTTTTATTTCCTTTAAGTCTACTTCAATATTTGTTTTATTAGAAAAATTAAATATTTCTTTCCAAAGCTCTATTGAAATTTCTCCATTTTTTGTAATGAAGCTATCTAAGCCATCCCATATTTCTAATTCAACTAACTTATTAAAGTCAGCTTTCTTAGACCTCTTTTTAAAAAAAGAAAAAAGCTGCTCTTTTTCCAAATTAAGATCATATCGATCTAATTTAATTATATTTCTATTTAATATTTTGAAATGAAGCATATAAAATATTTAATCACTAATAATGAATCGAATATGATCATCTATTTGGCCGCCAAGATCTAAGTTAACTCCATATAAATCATAAATATTCTCTATGAAAGTATCAGAATCTTTAGATATTTTTTTAGGTAAAGAAGAAAGATCAATTGATATAGATACTTGAATATTATATTCTAAATTAAGTTTTATTAAAAAGTTAAATATTTTACCAAGGTCAGTCTGTGAATACTTTGATTTTTTACACAAAGTTAACATAAAGCCTTCTGGAATAGGAATTGTTCTACCGTGAGTACGCTTTAATTTTTTAGAGAACTCATTAAAATTAAAATAATTTAAAACATTTAATGTATCTTTAGATAAATATACATAATGTATTTGTTCAATACTTGGGCCTCGAGGATTAGTAAAAGGCATTTGCTCAACAAGCGTAACCCAATTTACTTTATTTGAAATAATAAATTTATTTAATTTTAAATATTCATCATGTATATCATGTAAACTGAAATAAGAGTTTCCTTTCTGTGGACGGCCGGCCTTCCAACGGTGTGTAAAAATAGCAAGCGTTCCAGCCCTTGCTAATTTAATAATACGATTAACCAGTTGTTTTTTAATACTTTTGGGAGATATTTTGATGATTGAATAAATATAACCAAGAATAAAGATCGTTCCCATTCCACCCCAAGTAGTTGACGAATGTTTTTCAAAAATATCATGTATCTCAGCAGCTGACAGTCCAAGTTTTTTATATTCCGAATATATTAGTAGTTCAGCAGATTTATCATACTCCGCATCTTTTTTTATCCTATTTGTATATTTTCTGGTCCTAAGTTCAGAATCAGTATTATCAATGTTTTCTATAATAAATGTAATAGCCCAAATTAAAAATTCTCTATAATCACTTGAAGTTTTTATTTTTTTATGGAAACTCTGTACCCTAACCGGTAATGTTTTAATACCTGACATTCGTCGCATGTGTGCAGGCATTGACTTGGGAGGCGGTGGTGGAATTCTTTTAATACTATGATTATTCGGATACGTTACAAGTCTCCAATCGGTTTTTTTATTACATAACACAAAAGTATGATTTTTTATTTGAATCGCGGATGAGCAAAATGAATAACCAAGCTTAGCCAGCTTCCGATTAAACATAAGAAGTACTTCTTCAAAAATGGTTAAATACTTAACATTTACATTTTTTAATATGTATGAAAATTCGTCATTAGATAGATGTGAAGTTAAAAAAAAGAAATCACCTGGTTTAAACATAAGCTCAATAAAGTCTTCTATTGCAATACCTTCGTTATTTAGACCAGCTTCTGCCAGCTCATTGTCATACTCAAGATCACTAGCAATAAGATTTTTATAAAACATTACGTCTTTTTCTGAAAGCTTCTCAAGATTACTTAATGAATCAGGAAAAAGATTAAGATCATCTCCAAAGTCATCTAAGTCATCTAAGTCATCAAAGCTAAGCTGTTCGTTTATAAATTGTTTAAAGGACTTCATAATTCATAATAATTTTTTTCTATTAAATTTCTATATATTTCAGTTAAAATAACAAGATTGCTTACATTACTATTTGAATACCAATTATCTACCATATCTAGTGTAAAATAATAAGATATTAAGTCCATTTTAGTATTTCCAATCTGCGGTACTACATTCCAATTTTCAATAAAATCAGAATCATTTAAGCGATAAGAAGGATATGTTATTTCTCCACTATCCGAGTCAATATTCATAAAGCTTAGGTCAATACTATATGATTCTCGAATAAAAATTAATTTACATGTTTTAGCTAAAGTGTTTACAACAGCACTCATATCATTATCCGGTTCATTGTGTATAGTCGGATAGTGATAATCATATTCAATGCTTAAATAAAAAGTTAATTCTATGTCTAATGGTGATTTATCTACTAATGTAATAATAACACCACAGCTTTTTTCTGAAATATCAGTATAGCGTATGTCTAATATATTATCTGGGTGGGGACTTTTAAGCTTAGCTTTCTTCCTACCATCATATACAAGTGGACTATCTTCAAAGATATGACTAATTAATCCTTTTTTAATAACATAAAGAATACAATTAATTTTATCTTGATCATCAGTTAATGTATTAACTAATGCTAAACCTAATTGTGTACGACCATGCTCAAGTAAATCATATATTTTACTAAGGTTGTCGTCTGACTCATTTATAAACCGGTTAAATGTTTTCATATTTTACATTCCAATTGTTTTTTCAATATCTAATCTAGTTTTAATACCATATATAACACTATCTACTGTTTTCATAGAATCATAAAAAAACGAAACTTGATTTTCAAATACTTCCAAGTACTCTTTAGTTCCTGAAGTTTTACCATCTAGCATTTCACGTTTTTCATTACTCTGATATCTAACCTGTATATTCTTAGAAATATTTTCCATTTCGTATGCTCTAGCATTTCTATATTTCTTTTTAAGAATAATAACATGCTCTAATAAAGTATGATTATCTTCTAATAATCTTTGCCTCAGCGATAACATATTTATTTGAGCTTGTTTTAAAGTCTTTAAATTAGAAAGCTTTTCAATATTTGCATAAATATCGTTTGAAACTTCTTTTCTACGAGCTTCAAACTTTTTAATTATATTAGATAATGTTTCTGACATATATATGAAAATTATTTTATTTTGAAGTTAAAAAATAGTATAGTATTAATAATACTAAAAATAGATTAAGCTGAAAAGTTAATGAACTTATAATATACTGAACCTATTTTAAAAAGACTATCTGTTGATGAACCACTTGGTGAAAGCTCTGAAACAATTTCATTACCGAAATCACTAGAAGTTCCATCTTCTGAATAAAGAGTTGAAAAGTCTTTACCGTTTTTTCCATATATTATTTTCTTTATTTTATATTTTTCATATAATTTAGGTATATTTGAAGAGTAATCAGAATCATCATTTAATTTAAAAAAAACTGAATAATACTTTTTTAATTTACCGTCATTTGAAATAAGCGCAGTTTGTTTAATTATATTAAACTCACGTAAATCATCAGATATTGCTTTTTTATAACTATCTTTATTTTTAAATGCAATAATTATAAAAGGTTTTTTAGTTTGTATAGTATCTCTAACTGTGTTCCACGTTGGACTTTCTTGATATTCTTCAAAGACTTTAATATAATTTAGCATATTTAAAACTTTTTTATTATTTATTATGAAAAAACTACAGATTTTTGATTTTGATGAAACGTTATTTAGGGTACCAGGTTTTGCAAGTATCGCATTTGCTGAATTTCAATATAATACTGGTAAAAGATTTCTACAAAAGCCGGCTTTACCTAAAAAGAAATTTAATACCCCATATGAATTTTTTGATGACCCAATCTCCCTAGATACTACAATATATAAAATACAATTAATAAAACCGGTATATGATGCTTGGAAAAAAGGAAATGATGATCCAAACTGTTATCAAGTATTAATAACACACAGGTCAAGAAATACAAGAGAAGCTGTTGAAAAAATTTTAGATTTAAATAACATTAGTTTTGATAATATGTTTTTCTTAGGAAGAACTAAAAATAAAGCAGAAGTAGTTAATCGGTTATTTAACATAGGATATTTAAAAAATGAAAAACTTTATGATGTTGAAATATATGAAGATAGTATATATCAAATACAAAGCTATCAAGCTAACTTAAACTGTTGCAATCCTACTTTTTATAATGAAAAAGCTCGAACTAGTTTTTTTATTGTTGATAAAAGTAAAATGTTTAGGATTTATAAAGTTAATATTAGTGACCAAAAAAGAATTGAATTAATATGATTATATTTATAGAAGGACCTAGAAACTCAGGTAAAACAACTTTAATTGAAGAATTCTTTAAGCAAAATAAAGACCCTGATATAATTTACTATAAATTTTATTTTGCTAAATATCTAGACCAATTCAATATTAATGAGAATGGATCTAAATTAGGTATACACTATTTTTCAATATCTAATATATTAACCATATTAGAATTAAATAGAACACTCCTTAAAGATAAAATTTTAGTTTTTGATAGATCAATTTTTTCAGCATATGTTTGGTCAATTATGATGGAAAGGCTAGATGAACATATTCTTTTATCTGAATTTGAAAAAATATTAGATAGTGAGCTTTATTCAAACTGCACACTTATTTTTTTAGAAAAATCAAAAAATATTAAAAACAGTATAAGAAATAAAGATTGTTTTGATACTTTTGAAAACTATGATGCTGAACTATCAGTATTTAATAATGTGATAACTATGTTTGATAAATATATTTATAATAGTGAAAAGAATAATAACTTTAATAGCTTTATAAATAATTTTGATAAAAAATCGATTAATGATTTTATTGAACTGCTATCTAATTTAACTTCATATGTTGATAAATAATAAAAAACAATAAATATGCTTACTTCATTAAAGTCATTTATATCTCATCTAAATGAACAGGAAGAACTTTCATTAGATAAAAATCGTCCTCTTAAAGGATATAGCGGATCTCAGTTAATTGAAAGAATTGAAGAACTGATGGAGGTCTTATCAGATAATATGAAATTTGGAGTCCCATCTGATATGTTAGGCCGAGCAACAACTTATCGTGATGCAAATGGATCAATTGAAAAAATAAAAGATGTTGATCACTACTATTCAGCAAAGGGCGAAGATGTAAAATTTTATTGCTGGTCTATTAGTTATCGTGGAAGCTGGAAAGCAACTAAAAACCTAAAACAAAAAATTGCTGATTCTGGTGGACTTGGAGAAGAAAAATTAAATATAAATCTTAAAAAAGCAATTGAATATTTTCAATCAAATCCAGAGGACTCAGATAATGTTAGATCTATTTCAATAAGTATAGATTCAAAAACCGTTAGAGAAACAATTGAGAAAAGCGGTGCTGATATGGATGCTGAAGACTAAAAAGAAAATATTTAATGGGAATTAATAATTTAAAAGACGTTAAGGAGAAAAAAGGAGATAGCTTTTTAAAAAACTTATTAAATAATTATGTAATTATTAATGAGAAAATAGAAGGTGCATTTTTCGGAGTTAAGAAAATGCAAAATGATTCCTTTAAGTATTTTAAGAAATCTGGAGAAATTCGATATGTTGATCGAGTTTTAATGAAGTATTATAATCCAGCAATATCTTTTTTTGAAAATCTATCATTATTAACAAGACAAAAAATTCCAGCTAATTTTTATTTTGGATTTCAATACTTTTCAAATGGCACAGCCCATAAAAATAACTATGCTTTTGAGCCTAAAAATAATTTGGTTCTTTCATATATTCATAGATTAACAGATGATGGAAAAATTGAAAGTACTATTCAAAATAAAGAACAGTTAACGTTATGGGCAGATTATTTAGAAGTTGAACCGCCTCCAATTATTTTTGAAGGTAAGTTAACAGATGAGCAAAAAACTGAAATACTTGATTTTGTTTATTCAAATAATAAAAATTTACTAAAGAAATTTAAAACAACAAGCTTTACTAAATATATATTAGGTGTATTGGATGAAGGAACAGATTCTTCTTTTTTAAGAGAAGATTTAGATAGAAACATTGAAACTATTGTTTTTAGATTTTATGATGAATCTGAAGAAAAACCAAAACCTAAGGTTTTCTTAGCAAAATTAGTAGATCCATTATTTAATGAAAAAAATAAAGAGTATAAAACGACTGAAAATAAATCAAAGGATTATATCTGGTTAATTGTTATTGATTTAATGAATCATATTGAAATTTACAATTTAATTGAATTAGAAAAATATGCAATTGGAGATGATTTTGATGAAAAATATTTAAGTTTAATAAACGCAATATTTATTGATTTTATTAATGAATATTCAGAAAAATATGAAGGAGTTCTTCTTGAAATACCTGAATATTTACAACGACCAGAATTTGAACTTGATTTTTCTTTAATTAAAAATAAAGAAATAATTAAGCTTATTAAGAAAAATGAAACATATAAAGAAATATATAAAGTATTATTAAATTTCTTTCGTCGTACTCGAAAAAAATCTTCCTCCAGTTTCTTTACTCCAGAATTAATAACCCAGCTTAATCTTATTGTAAATAAAATAAGAAATATTATTATGGGTAATAAGGTATATGAGGGCCTATTCCCAAGTTTTAATGAGTTTATTGGAGTAACAAATGGAGATGTCATATTAAGTGAAAAAGAAGCTGCAAGTGAACTTAGTAAAAAAGTTAAAGAAATAAAAGTTAACATATTAGTTGGTAAATTTCAGCCTGTTTCAATCGGTCATATAAAAGCAGCTGAGCAACTTAAAAACAAAAACGGTAAAAAAGTAATATTTATTGCAATAAAGCCAAAAAAACCTAATAAGAACTCTCCATTCTCGCTAGAACAAACTAGAATTTTTTTAGAAAAAACACAACAAGAATATCCAGAATTAATAGAAGATATTAAAATAATTGAATCTGGACAAATAGAAGATGTACTTGAAACCCTAAAACCTAAGTATACTCCTATTCTTTGGGGAACTTCTAATACTAGAGTTAATGATTATGCTATTCAATTTGATTACCTTAAGAAAAGGAATATTCCTATTAGACTTTCAAAGGAATTTAAATTAGTTAAAGTGCCAGCATATTTAGAATCAAATGAAATATTAGATGTAATTAAAAATTTAGATTTTAACGAATTTAAAAAGTTAGTACCCAGTCCAGTCACTTCACAATTTTTTAATCTCAATAAAGAATTAAAAAAAATATTAGAATCAAAATCAAGCTTTAAAAATTTATTGAATGGAGGACCATTAGATGGATCCACTTCAGATGCCCGCTTAATTGAAAAAGATATAGATTCTGATTCTAAGTAAACCTTATATGTTTTTATAAACATTAAGGTTTTGTATATGCACTTGTCTAGCATATAAAAAAAAATCCTAGACTTATGGAATTTAATGAATTGGACGAAAGCTCAAAAGAATTTTTTAAAAAAGTATATTTAGATAAGCGAATTAAATGGGCAGATAAAGTAGAAATTTTAAGAAAATTTATTAAAAAATCAGATCGAACTGTTTCTAATTGGGCAAAAAAATTAGGACTAAGTAAAAAAGAAGAACCTGAATCTGAAGAACTTAATAAAGCAAAAAAGAAAAAATTTAATTCTAAAAAGAAACGATTTATCATTAGTTGGGCACAAAACAACACTCCGGTCCACGAAAGATTTCTTAAAAATATTGAAGCTTATGCGACTTATATAAATGCAGAAATTCATATAATTGCCGGAAGATATAGAAATCCTACTTCTATTTTTGGAGATCAAGATAAAGAAAAATGGCATTCTAAAGTATTACCATATTTAGATGCAGCCAGACACAATATACATAAATACGTATCAATAATGTCTGATGTTAAAATCCAACCAACTGCCATTAGTCCAATGACAGGACTAGAAGGACTAAGTGGAGTAAACTCTTGTATTTTCGGATCTCCTAAAGTTCATTTAAAAATGATACCAGTCTTAGAAGGAAATAAACCTAAGATTATGATTACAACTGGTGCATGCACAATAGAAAATTATAGTGATTCAAAAGCAGGTAAAAAAGGAGAGTTTCATCATACTTTAGGTTTTGCTATTGTTGAAATAAAAGATGATGATACTTTTTTCGTTAGGCAAGTTACAGCCGAAGAAAATGGAAATTTTATTGATTTATATAATAGTGTTGAATTTTTAGGAAAAAAAGCAAAGGTTAATATTAATGATCCGGTTGAATTAGTAGATTGGAAAAATAGTAATTTTAAATTTGATTTATTTGAT
>Ga0233413_10000142_pt1 | contig 37270 bp, 47 predicted proteins | sample Na_anoxic_6_MG_FD_189019 | JGI IMG/M metagenome (GOLD analysis project Ga0233413, IMG submission 189019) | Seawater microbial communities from Saanich Inlet, British Columbia, Canada - Na_anoxic_6_MG | ecosystem: Environmental > Aquatic > Marine > Inlet | place: Canada: British Columbia...
TGGGTGTTTTCTAAGCTGCTTTACTTCCCTTGTCATAGCGATTAACTCATTAAGAATATCTACTAGGTTGTGTTTGGAGTCTGCTAGTCCTTTATTGAAACCTTTGAGGTAGTCTGGGCTAGGCTGGCTCTCACTGCTAGAGTTCCTGCCTCTTCTCTCAGCTTCCTCTAGATCGTGTTGGTACTCCTTGTACTCCATGGTGATCATTCTGGTCATGGATTATTCTCCTTCGTAGTTCTGTTCAAAATTATTTACCATTAGCTTAGTGCTGCGATTGACTTCCTTAGCTGTTTTGTACATGGCCTTTAAGATATCGCCGAAGTGTTCTTTGAGTTCCTTCATGGTGAGAGTAGATTCATTGTCGGCTTCTCTCTTCTGGTTGAAGTTCTGGAGGACATCCTTGAGGTAGTCGTTGTAGGTAGGGAATTTAAAGCTCATGTTCTCTATCCTCTTTAGGAAATATGTAATCGATTTGTTCTAGGTGGAACTTAGCTGACTTAACGAATCCTGCTAGTGGGTACTCTAGAAATTCTTTTATGCGGGGGAGATTGTTTAACACTCTCCAACTTGTGTTAACTGCTTCCCTGGCATCCTCTTTAAGTTTTTTGTAGTCTTCATAGAGGCCTATGTAGCCTTCTTTAAATTCTTTCAGCTCACCCTCTTTAAGTTTGGTGAGTTCTTTTTCTAGAGCTAGGGCCTCATCAGCGATCTCATCCCTTTGCTTAGAGACTAGTTCTAGTTCTTCTGTTAGGTTACCTATTTTTTCATTGAGTAGTCTACGCTGGTCTTTTAATTCTAAGTTTTGTTCTAAGAGAAATTTAGATGAGGGATTCTCTTTAAACTCTTTAACTGTATCTGGGTGGTAGAACTTTACATTCTTTGAAGAGAGTCTTCCATCTCTGCCATCAAACTCCAAGGCCTCATCTGTGACTAGCTCCAGGTAATCGTCTGACCAAACTCTTATTGTTACGAACTCATTCATCTTTGTACTCCTTTAGATTATCGTATATGGCATTCCTTATGTTATATTGTGTCAATTTCTTAGCTTATATAAGGCTCTCTCACAAGCTCTTTTATTTTCCAAGGTATTCTAGCGTATTCGTTTTTTAAACGGCTTAAACCAGGGATTCTGATCCTGCTACCCATTAAAAAAGGGGCTCTAGGCCCCCTCTCATTACCTATTCTTTTAAATTCTGAACTAAGGGAACCATATCGTAGTCAAAAAAGCCACATTTTTCCCTGATCTCGTCGATGGTGGTGATCCTTCGATTTTGCTGATCATCTGTTTGGACTAGATAAAGATTACCCGCGTCACTATTGGCATCGTCATAAATCCATTCGATGTGACTGACTGGGAGTTTCGGGTGGGTCATCTTCATTTTGTGATCCATCACCATTCCCTGCATGGTGGCCAAGTCGAAGCCTTCCTTATCAAATTCTTTACCTGGGAGATCGTTGAAGTCAATACCCATACTTTCTTGGAAGCATTGATTGTGGTAGGGCTCGCCTTGATCGTTGTAGGTATTAATATCTGTTAGGAAAATGTGACCGCGATCTAAGATATTATACTGTTGGTCTGTTTCACTTAGGCCGAAGTAGAGGCTCCAGTCTGTCTTACCTGCTAGCTCCATATCATAGAGTTCAGTTTCCCAGTCATGCACATTCTGTTTGATGTAACCCTTCAGGGCTAGGTAGGCTTCTCTAGGTGTATCAGCTTTTACTTTGAACCAATTTTTAATTATGGCGGGGGCTTTGATCTCCATTTCATACGTGAGTTTTCCTTGTCCTATTTCAGGTTCAGGCGCTATAGACTGGTACATAGCCTCGTTTTCTGCTTGAACCCTGTCACCTAAAGCCTCCCACTTTTTTTCAATAGCGGCTTTGTAGTGATTCCAAGATTCATAATTGTTTGTGTGAGATAAGACCTCGTAGGAATGTCCTAGGCTAACTTCATAACCTAAACCTTTGAGGCTCTTTTGAATTTTTTGTGCGAGTTTTTTGTGTTGTTCAAACATAACGTAATCCTTTTTAAAGTAGAGTGAATGCTGGTTGACCTCCTTCTCCGTTACTCACTTCAAAAAGTTTAGTTATAGTTAAACGAATTGATAGCTTTGAAAGACTTTCACAATAGGAATTAATTCCTGAGGTCTGCTGGTAGTCTTTAACCGTGATTGAACTATAGCAGGGTACAATTGAATGTGCAAGTCATTATGTAATTTTTATAGATTAGTCTGTGATTTCAGTGAACTCGGCTTCGATCTCATCATCTTTTTTTACTTGGGCTTTAAGCATAGTCTTTTCTAGGAGGGCTAGCTCTTTAGGGCTTAATTTTGAGTAGTCCATCTCTACATCTTCGGGAGCACCTGGAGTACTATTCTTTATAGAGTGGACAATATTTTCTGTGAACATTCCGAAGTGCTTCATGAGTAGTTCGATGAGCTTAACTCTATCATAGAGTTTAATTTTCATCTTACCATCTTTACTAACTTGGATTTCTGATATGCTATTCCTCTGGATTTTAGTTAGTCCCTCGCTATCAACGAATCTAACTTTCCCGTTCTTATCCCAACGTATATAATTAGTTATATCTGAATCCATTAAAAGATTCAGCTCTCTGAGTAGGCTGTCTGCTTGGAGATCATTTCTCTTGACCTTCATGGCCCTGACTCTCTCAAGTTCTTTGGTGTATTCGGGATTGGTTATACTTTTCTTGTAGGCTGAGTGCGCTATCTTTGGGGAGTACCCTGCTCGGACGAATGCTTTGTAGGGGTCCTCATCTATCATTAATTCTGAGATTGATCTGTACTGTCTTATCGTTAGGCCTGTTCGAGCCATTGCGCTTTTTTCTTTTTTAGTCGCATCCTGCTTCCTGATCTTTTTTTTATCTACCTTAAGATTTAATTTCTTCTTCTGATTAGCATCCTGCGTGGTAGTGCTTTGTTTTGTTCTGGGCTTAGCCGCTCCGATAGCTTCTTTAGTTTTTCTTCTCCTCAGGTCGGGGGCCTTAGCAAAAGTTTGGCCTTCTCTTTTGGTGAGGATATCATCTTCAATGTAGGGAGTATTTTGAATGAGTTCATTCAGTCTGAAGAGTTTCAAACCTAGGCGCTGGGCAATTTGCTTATTTGATATTGTGGTGGAAACTAATTTTTCAACCAGTTCCACCTCCATCATGTTAAGTTCTCTTCTCTTCATCATAGTAACTTACTATTTTGGAGTGGAGCAGAACACTATGTCAAAATATTTTATGGAAAAACTTGATAGGTGTTTGATTTTTGGAAGAGAGAAAATAAAAAAGGCTGGTTACAATTAAGTAAAACAGCCTCTCTATTTTGGGGGATTGAATGTTTTATCGGCAATAATGGAGCGAGAATCAGTTATCAGGTTTGGGAATTAATAGATAATTCTCTCTCCGCATTCAATCATTGGGTATTCTGTACTGTAGCCCAATGAGTTTCTAAAGTCAAATTAAGCCGATGGAACGCTTGTCTTAAAGCCTTCGACTGTAACTGTTCCAGGGGTGGCTCCGATGAGGGGGGTGCTTATCGAAACTCGGGCCTTATCTTCTTTTTGGAAGTTAGGGATTTTAATTCTATATTTTCCTGAGGCCGCGAAGGTGTACTCTAAAGGAATAACTGCTCCTGTGGCTGGATTAACGATAGAATCTTGGAACCATCTCTCGGCTCCCTCTGTATCTTCATCGCTGGAGAATTCTACTTTAACTACTAAACCTGTGTCAGTGTTTTTTATGTAGTCAATGTAGAGAAAGACATCCTCTTTTTTAAAGGCATCTAACTCAGCCTGAACTTCGGCTACGGTTAGTGTTACGTTATTGTGGATAATACTCATTTGAAATCTCCTACTTGGTTAAAGAACCAAAATTCTGGTCGTTAATAAGTCCCGTCAATTTTTTCATGAAGGCATCAGATTTTGGATCGTCTGAAAAAGCTAGGCCACGTAGTAGCTGAACTATTTTTCCCTGGTCCTCGTTCTCACCTGAAGCCTTAGCATCGATGAGGGATTGAATAACTTTACCTACATCAACGGCTTCATTTTGATTAAGGTCTTTTAGAATTTTTCCTGCTTTTGTTTCACTCATAATTATTTCCTTTATTTTACTTAAGTCTTACTTTTTACGGATTTTACCCTATTACATCTGACTTAGTGTTCTCGCAGCCCCTAAGATCGGATTTCTAATATCCTCAATATCGGCCCCTTGGTCAGAGTTTTTCTTTGCAACCTTGAGCAGTTCTGCTGCAATTTTTTCTAGTTGTTTAGCTGCATCTTTGGCCATTTTTTTAAGGTCAACGGCTTCATTTTGGTTAATGTCTTTTAGAATTTTTCCTGCTTTTGTTTCGCTCATAATTATTTCCTTATTCGCTAACTGTTACTTTGACAGTATCTTTATCATGTCTTAGTTTAAATTTTAGGTTTAATTTACTCTGGATCATTTTACCCTTATCGGCTTCTGTTGAGTCTAGAAGCATTGTGAAGAAGACGCTCTTTAAAAGGGAGGAGGCCTCTTTAGCCATTTGATTTGCTAGGGCATCTAAACTATTTTTACCTTTGGCTGATATTGAGGTGTCAACGTCTTTGATACCATCAACAGAGAATCCCAGAGAACCCTCTTCAACTTTGTTAAGCCTTCTTAGGATTTTTCCTGCTTTAGTTTCACTCATAGCTGTTTCCTTTTATTCTTTAGAATTACAAAGTCTGATGTAGCCTTGTGGTCTTTTTTTAGTTGAGCTTTAAATTTATTTAAAAGGTTAGCTAATTGGCCGAAGGAGAGGTCACTTTTGTCTATGGCTATTTTCACATTAAATTTGCCTATATCCGCAGCCTCATTTTGTTTAAGGTCTTTTAAAACTTTTCCCGCTTTTGTTTCACTCATTTTATTTATCCTTTAGGAAGTCTTCGATTTTATCATCAACTGTGCTATTAGTTTTTTGGTCGCCGCTAGCACCTGCATTATCTTGGCCAGCAGTAATTCTATCTTTTTCTGAGTTCTCTTTCTTAGCTTTGAATCCAAAATAGGCTAGGGCCAACGCTATTAGGAGAGCCACGGCTCCACCAACCATAGGCGATATTTTTCCACCCATCGTGATCAGCTCAGTAGCATTTTCTAAAATACTTTTTTGGATTTCTTCCTTCATAGCCTTAGCATTCTACACATCTTTTATATATTTTAATAGTGGAGTAATTCACCTCAATTTTCTAATTTAATCGGGTACTTAGATTGGTGGCCTCTTATTTAAGACGCGCCATGAGAATCTGCCCAGGTTATCCCACACAAAAACCTCGACGTTTTCAGCCCCTATTTTTTTGCATTTGGAGTGATACCATTTACCCCTCTCTAGGCCATTAACTGTGTAGGCTTTATAACTTTCTGGGGCACATATTTTATAACCGGAAGAAACTTTTTTAATTATTGGTGTGGGTAACGGAATATATTTTGGATTATAAAATTTTACGTTAATGGTGTGACGAAATTTATCTCTATCCTGTTTTAAGGCCATACCTATTTTACAATAATCTTTTTTCATACTGACCATTGACAGACTAACAGAACCTTTGCCATCTATAGCCAACTTTTCAGACACCATCGCTGAATTGTTACACTTATAAGTATAAAGAAGCTCACCCTTCTGATCCTGTTCTATGATGACTTTAATTCTAAAGTCGAATGAGGCAGGTCGTGTGCAGATGGACACATCTTTGTTCGTTTTTTGGTAGGGACACTTGAAGCGAACAGGTAGAGAGGTGAGCTTCCTTTTTATTGTGGGATAAAATCTCCCAGTTTGAATTCCTAATTTTTCACTGGCTATGGAGAATCTAATGGCGCTAGGAGTTTGGTTATTATACTCCCCTAGGTCTAAAACTATTTCTTTCTCTTGAGAACAGTCCTTAGTGAAATGATCTTCTCCATCATTATAATTAAACTGGCATTCCCCAGTTCTTTTATGTACTTTGAATCGAAAGACTTTCTTATCTCCCGAGCTGAAGCTAGCGGCTTCGTGACCAAACGCTTGAACATATTTCCCGTCCTTGAGATAATGAAAAGGCATTTCTAAAATACCTGCATCGATAGGCTTCATTGAAAGTTGATTCGAACTGCATGAGATTAAAAATAGTAACAAAAAAATAATCATCTCTTTTCTCTTTTTAATCTTAGTAGAAAATCTTTCAGCCTTGAGCTGGTATTGATACTACAATTGAGTGAGGCCGTACTTAGTCCGAGTAGTTTGGCTGCCTCTTTTTTATTTCCACCCGTCATGGTCAGGACTTTTTTATACAAGGCAAATTCAAAGTCCCTATATATTTTTCCTTCTCTAGAATAGACCTCTATCTGGAGATTAATATTCTGTTTATTAATCGGCTTGGGCACAAACTTTTTTTCTCGTTTGTAGGGCTTCTTAACTTTTTTCTTAACTACGTCTTCTGCGAAAAAGCTTATCTCTGACTCCAATTGTAAGTCTTCTAAAAAATCATTACATGTCTCTCGATCACCACCAAAGAGGCTGGGCAAATCGAGGGCCCTGTCTTTGAATGAATCTCTGATCTGGTCATTGGATATGTAGGCTGAGAATTGATTTAATAACTGCCTGAGTTGGCAAAAGCTTGAACAACCATCTACCCGTGACCTAACCTTATTGACAAAAGCCTGGTCTACTTCAATCATATACCTTCCCTGATTTCGGTTACCTAGTCTTGATTCTATCCGTGAAACACTTCTCTAGTAAGGAAGATACAAAAAAATGAAACTACTATTTGACGCAGACTCTAATGAACGTAAGTCTTTGAAGCTACTACAGGCGGGTCGGGGAAATCATATTTCTTGACGTAAATCATAGGGAATTGAATACTGCCCTCTATGGCCACTCTGATCAGGCCCTCAGCGTTTAAAAAAATGGGGTGGTAATCCACAGAAAAATAACAATTATCCATAGAGTGTACGGCTCTCACCTCTCCATTCGAGAGGATGTACGCTAAGGAAAACTCTTCACCTAAATATTCGTCATCGTCCATGGTATTTATTAGTCTCTCTAATTATTTCTGCGTTGGCCTTGTTACCGAAACTCTTATAGCTCGGAATCCAGATGTCTAACGATAACCTATAAGGATCAAAGTTACTACTTAGTAGGGGATTCAGGCTAAAGTATGGAAGACTGGTCTGCTCATCTCGAATTCTGACTGACCCTACTTGGCAATGGTTATCTAATTCGTCTTTAGTCCAACCGTCTTCAGTAAAAAACCTTAACGTATTTTTCTTTATAAAAACAGGTTTAGTCATTTATTTCTCTCATGCTTAAGTGCTTGTGTACGTCTGAGTAGTCGCCGCGTATCTTAAGGAGTTCCGCTCGCCACCTAGTATTCTCTTTTCTAAGTCTGGTAAGTTCTTTTGAAAAATCTTTACAACTCTTTTCATTATTGCTTTGTCTTTTTTCTAAGCTGACTACAGGTAGGCTCGCTTTAAAATCGCTGATCCGAATAACACCCCATCTAATTGTTAGAAAAGCACAAAGCAAAATAATAAAAAATTCTAATCTATTCATCATCCCTTAACCCACGCAATTTATTTCTGATAGCTGCTAAAAGATTTATGTACTCATCTAAAGCATCTTCTAAAATATCTGAATATTTTTCAGGCTCTCTCTTCAAGAACTCTGTAAATAATTTCTCTACTGATACCATCGAGGCCATTAAAACATTCACAAAAGAATCTGTGGCTTTATCTGGGCCTAGCGTCTCAAAAACTTTTAAGGCTTTACTTATAAAATAATTGATCCCAGATTTTGTAGAGTAATTTAATCCTAGTGCCTCTTTCGCTTCTTTAACTGAGGCCTTGATAGGTTTACCATCTAAAATCTGTTTCGATGTAGCCGTAGCTGCACCTATGATCGTATCTAATTCCCTCAACGAAGGAACCTTGATATGAGCCTTTCCACCAGCAATAGAAGATAGTCTATATAACGAGTCGATGTCTAAAGCCAAGAATAATTCTTTATCTATTTTATCTGCACTGGCAATGATCGCTAGGAAGGCTGAGGACCTTGAGACCGCTAGGAGGGCCTTCCTGGTATCTGAGGGTAGTTTATTCGCGTAGGTGCTCTCCCCATATTTTGATGAGACTCTCTTCGAAACACATATAAGGATCACACAAAAATCTCTGATGTCTTTAGGTACGTTGGTCGCGGGTATAGGCTGGAATTTTGTGTGGAAGAGTACATCCATGGAGATTGGTAATAGGCGTTTAATTTCTTCCACGGTATAAAAGGTTTTGACTCCCTCTAAAATATCTTTGTAGAGTTGGCTCTTATCTAATGAGTTCCCTACATCTTCACCTTCTTTTTCTAGATCACCTTTTCTGGTGGCCTCGATTAAGAATTCCATGTCGTCTCTGAGTATCTCTCCCTTAGGCCTTTCGAAAGTATCCTTAAGAAATTGAGTGGCGATACCTATAATGCTTTTAGCGATATAATTTTGGAATGGGATTCTTCCTGTGTTGGTTTTAAATCTGAATCCTTCTAGAACTACTCGGGTGAAAAGGTAGAGCGAATATTCGTAGGCGACTTCTTCGTGATCTATCCCCTTCCATTTTTGGGCTGTGAGGATCGCAAAAGAAAGCTCATCCATAGTTCTAAAAAAATCTGTCCTAGTGTCTTGGTTGTCCTCTTCTTCATACGCGAAGTAGGCGACATTAAGATCGTCCTCTAGTTTTTTTAAATCATATTTTTTTGTCTTATCTTTTTTCATATTAAAAATAGAATTTTAAAATCCTTCTCTTCTCTAAGGCCTGCACCATGTCTTCTGGATCGATGGATGACTCTAAGTAAATCAGGTCAGGACCAATCTTCTCGAAAACTCCGTTAGGTGTTTCTAGGCGATCACCTTCATTAATATAAAATATAAATGAGAGTGCTATGTTAAAAATTTTCTCAGCCTCTTCTGAGTATTCGATACCCATCATCTTAAAGAGTTCACTTGGCTGAATAATTTTAGTTAAGTATTTCCGTTTTGTATTTGCCACTAGGGGTCGCTTCTCCTCGACAGTCCTTGAGAATTAAATCCTCATCACTGTTTTTTCCCACAGAGAAGATAAGTTGGTTTCTGATTTTGTCAGATAAAAGGGAAAGGTCCAGATACGAATAATAATCATAGACCTGATCCTCTCCCCCAATGACGATGACTCGATAGTGTGTGTGTGAGTCTAAAACAAAAACTGAATTTTTCTTCTCAATATCTCTCAGTACTACTTTTAATTTCTCTTCGAATTCTCTGAATGGAAAATATGCTCCACGCCACTCAAATAAATCCAACTCAGTTCTGAACGCATCTTTTACATCTGGTGAAAGAAGGCTCCAACTAATATTATCCATCCAGACTAAATTATTTTCTTCTTCCCATTTTTTAGTCCTACGAATTCCTGCGTCAACTTCTGGTGAAAATACTACATCAAAATACTCTTCATTATCTTTTTGATTCTTCTCAATCGAGGCCTTCAATAAAAGACCTAAGGAACCTGCGCGGCCCTCTTCTTCCTCGAAGGAATTAAGTATTTTTTTTACTATCTCCACTACCACCTAACTTTAATTTTTCTTGATTTGTCGAAAGTATGGAAGTAAAATTTTTGTTTGTAAAACTTTCAGCCGATTAAAATTAAATTATTTTTTGTTCTTGACAGAAATCAATTACTAACCTAATGCTTAAATAAAAATTGTTATAACGAGTCGAAGGAACGCACATGGCTAAGAAGAAAGGAATCCAGTTTCCTTATAATCCAAAAGAGAATTTAGGTTATTTGAAAAATGGGCTCCTGAGTGATGCGGATCATTCTGTCTTTCATTTGATTTGTAGTTATAGCTGGAAGATCGATGATGAGGACAGGAACCCTTGTACGGCCTCGAACACCACACTAGCTGAGGATATAGGAAAAAGCCGCTCAGCTATCTCTCGAAGTATCATGAAAATGATTGAGTTGAAAATTCTAAAAGCGTCTTATTTGATAGCTAAGTCCAAAGGAAACCTAGTTAAGGTCAGTTATCAAAAATACAGGAAGCTCCCAGGCTATAGTAATAAAAAAATCTTAAAACGCTTCTTAACCCCCCGTAATTTCTCTGAGTTTGAAAAGCTTACCTCACAAAAACAGATCAAAAAACTATCAAAAAAGAAGGTCAAAAAAGTCTCTGGAGCTACTGTTTTACAGCTTCGAAAATAGCTCTTTTGATGGCTACATATTGTATACGTATGGCTACATATTGTATACATGATGGCTACATATTGTATACGTCATGGCTACATATTGTATACGACAAAGAAGTAGATAGAAATAAGAAGTAGATACATTACATTGAAGGAAGAAAGGTAGATAGTTAATAAGAATTACGAAAAAGAGTTTTTCGTTTTTTTGAAGCTCCACTTTTTTTACTCCAAAATTTTCTGGTGGTTTTTTTGTTAACCTGGATTTAAGAAGCTCTCAGTCCAGGTTATTTTCTAAATCTACTTTGACTCATTGTCACAGATATATTTAGGTCTTGCGTTACAGATTATTAAAAACCAGCAAAATTTACCCTATTGTAAAATCTAGGCTAAGATATTATACAGAATCCATCATCAGGCCTTAAATTTATCAAGTAATTTAGCTCCAAACTGCTTTTAGGTCTCTACACAAGCAGAAACTTTTAGAAGCTCTCAGAAGGCTTAAAAAAGGCCTCGTTACTTTCGCCACTGTATATAAAGAGGTGACTCATAGTACAAAAAATAATTTTTGACTAACCATCTCATAGACCCTACCCTCTTTCGCATACACACATTTTTTTAAAGCAGAGAGAAGGTATTTGGTGGAAGTAGTTCTGACAGTTAGATCACGAATTAAAATGAATTTCCGTTTGCTCAAAAAGTCTAGCCCACAGACTTTAAAGCGCATTAGAGCCTTTTTTACTTATAAAAATCCCACCTTCATTGCTAACGAAAATTTTGGTTATTCTAATCATGAAACCCAGGAATTTTATAAAGCCTGGAAGAAGAAGGGTGACAACTACTATTTTGGTCGCGGCTGCTTGAATAGACTCCAAACAATTTTGAAGGATGCTGGCCACTCGGTTCTAATTAGAAATCGAATGCACAGCCTACCTCCTGTTGATTGGAACTCCAAGACGATCCTGAGAGCGGAGCAGGAAGGAGCTGTCCAGGCGATCCTAAAAGGTGAGTCGGGTCTCTGTAAAGGTGATTGCTCCATCGGAAAAACAGTGATCCTTTTAGAGGCCATGGCCAGAAGTGGTCAGCCAGCTATCATATCGGTCTGGTCGGATGTCCACCAAAAACAATGGATCAACGAAGCATTAAATTCTAAGCTCACAAATTTGTCCCCAGATCAGATCGGTGGCGTGGGTGGAATTTTCAATAGTAAAAAAGAATACGTGAAGCTCTTCGGTGATCGGAAATACAATAAGAGGCCTCTGGGAATTCTGAATGTTTGTATGCAGCAGAGCTTAAGAAATCCCGAGCACTACAAATTTTTTCAACTGGAGTGTGGCTTCATTGGATTCGACGAATGTTTAGACCCCTATACGTTAATCACCACTCAATGGGGGCATAAGCTTTTAAAAGATTTAAAAGAGGGTGAGGTAATAAGAACACCAGATGATGGTGTGGCTAAAATCAAAAAAATATGGAAGAAAAAAACTCAAGCTTATAAATACATTTTTGAAAATGGGACAGAATTGATTGCCTCCGAGAATCACCTGATGGCTACCCAGGTCTGTAACCAAAAAAGGTTGAAGCCCTCCATAGCTCGAAGAGAAATAAGAGCCATAGGAGAATCTAAAGTAGTAGAGGTTTACAATTCAAAAAAAATGAAAGGAAGAAAAAGAAATTATAGAAATATTCTTCTTGGCTGGTTTTTAGCTGACGGCTGTATTGATAGGAAAGAGGTAAAATTCTCTTTTTCTAAAAAAGAGAAAATTAGTGAGTTTGAGTACATACTAAAGAAAGTCCCCTTCTTTTTTAAAAAAGCTACTAATACCAGAGGGGACACCATCTTCAGAAGCAAGGATTATTTAATTTATCTAAACCTTAATTGGGGTATTGAAGAAAAAAAGAGTGGCACCTGTCGCATACCAAGAAAATTATTTTTTGATTGCGACTTGGATGTGGTTCAGGGCTTAATTGATTGTGATGGCACCTTCTCCTACACAGGACAAGTCGAGTATTACTCCACATCTAAAATACTAGCTAATCAAGTACATCAAATACTATGCTCACAGGGTATCCCCTCTAGAATGTGGTCCCCTAAAAAAATGCAGAAAAACCAGGAGATTTGTCACAGAGTTATTGTATCAGGTAAATCAATAGAAACATTTAAAAGGCTAATAGGTTTTTCAGTCAAGAGTAAAGCTGAAAATCTTGAGAGGTGGTTGAAAAAAATAAGAAAAACCCATCTATATTTTAGAATTAAAAAAGTTACTCCATTAGGAGAGCGTGAATTAATTGATATCGAACTAGATAACGAAGAAAAGCTTTTTATTGCCAATGGACTGATCTCCCATAATTGTCAATATTATGGAGCCCTAACTTTCGACGCTATGATCCACCAGTTCCCAGCTCTCTACCGCGTAGGAGTTACAGCCGATGAAAGAAGAAAAGATAAGAAGCAATTTTTAATTTATGACTCGATAGGTTCAGTGATCCATCAGGTTGAAACTCCTAAGAAAAGCTCCTCCAGAATACTGGCCAAAATTAATTTAGTTAAGAGTAACTATAAAGATGATGAGTATGCTTTCGATAGAGACTATACCGAATTACTTTCAAGAATGGCTTGCGACCTTGAAAGAAATAAGTTAATTATTCTCAGGGCAAAGAAAAAACTAGAACAAAATAAAATAGTCTTAATATTAGTTGAGAGAAAAGAGCAGGCTTTAATTCTACAGGATATGCTGGTGGGATATAAAGGCGAGCTTCTAATCGGTAAGCAAAATAATAAGAGGGCCATTAGAGAATCTGAATTAGATGACGGGCATAAAGACCTTCTTCTAAATTATGATGCCGATGAGTCCTTCACCAGAATTAAAGATTTGGCTTACCGAAAAAAACTTGATTACATCATCGCTACGAAGAAAGGTGATGTGGGTTTGAACAGTAAAACAATTGAACACTTAGTTATAGGTAATCCCACTGGTGGTGACATCAATAGATTTAACCAACAGAAGGGCAGAGTAGAAAGAACTTACTTCGGTGACGAATGGCTACTCAAAACTTTTGGTGAGAAGGAAAGGCCTACTGTGGACTACATCTGGGATCACAGAATGCCTAAATTTTATCCGCATAGAAAAAATATAATAGACACCTTTGGCAAAACGGTCAGGGTGATCGAAGATAAGAAACGTAAAAAATATTTTAAAGGAGAGTGACAATGAGTACGACTAGAAATAATTTAAGAATGCTTCTCGAAGCAAAAGCCCAGGCCGAATTTACTGATGCCAAGAGCTACCAAGAAAGTAGGAATACCCTCCTCTCTCTACGGGAAGAATTTAAGCAGAATTTAAAACCAGAGCTGGTAGAATTTACCAACAGTGAGATTCAGAGATTTGATAATCAATTCGGTATCACCGATTTAAACGAAAATAATTAGGAGAGTAAAGAATGGCTAAGGCAAAAAAGTTACCCGCAGAATTAGTAGACGCGCTGGAGTGTTTCTGTAGACACCACAAAATCGCTATCCCAGCGAAAAAAGATTTTAACCTTTTAGAGTTCCTACTGAGGGTCGCTAAAATTTCCGAACATCTAAATAGAAATGCTGACACAGTTAATAAAGCTCTTTATGACATGATCAACACAGGCCGCGATAATAAAATAAAGGTTGATGCTATGGTCGCCTGTCCTAACTGTGGGTCGGATGTCCTCTTAGAATATGGTGACTGTCCTACTTGTGGTGTACCTCTAATGCTTGAGAGCAGCGAAGAAAAAGAGGAAGAAGAAGTTCCCGAAGAAACTGAATCCGAGGAAGAAGAAGAATTAGAAACTGAAGAAGAAGAATTAGAAACTGAAGAAGAAGAAGAGGAAGAAGAAGAATTAGAAACTGAAGAGGAAGAAGAGGAAGATGAGTTAGAAGAAGAGGAAGAAGAGGAAGAAGAAGAGGAAGAGGAAGAAGAAGAGGAAGAAGAAGAGGAAGAAGAAGAGGAAGAAGAAGAGGAAGAAGAAGAGGAAGAAGATGATGATCTCGAAGACGAAATCGAAGAAGGTGAAGAGCTTGAAGATGAGTTAGAAGAAGAGGAAGAGGAAGAGGAAGAGGAAGAGGAAGAGGAAGAGTTCGAGGAGATGGAAGAGGAAGAAGAAGAGCCTGTTAAGGTTACTAAGAAAAAAACTCGTACATCTAAAAAGAAGGCTCCTAAGAAAAGCCGTAAGGCTAGCCAAGATGATAAAGCGGGACGAAAAGAAAAGCTTAAGGCTTTAATTCCTAAGTTTAAAAAGAAACCTAAGATGTTTGCGGAGATGGTTAAGAAAAAGGATTTAAAACATTCTGATCTTTGCTCATTGGCCTCGCTGCTGAAACACCCTAAGGCTATTAGCATGACCTCTGAAGATTTAATCACTTGGTTAACGAAGAAGTTTAAAAAATAGGAGAATGCTTTGACAGATTTCTCAACTAAAATTGAGGATAAAAGAGTTACGCTTCTCTATAACAATAAGAAGTTAGCGGTATTCAGTAGGAAGGTCTTAACGGGCCTTCTTGCTGACCTGTCTCTGGATGAGGATACCACTGCTCCTATTGACGAAAAAGATATAGAGAAGACAGCCTTTAGACTAATGAAGTTTTACACCAGCCAGAAAAGTAAATTTTTTGGTGGGAGACCTGTTAAGCCGATCAGCCCTAGTGATAGAAAAAACTATACCCACTTTATTAAGGCTGCTGAAATGCTTATCACTCAGGGAGTTACTTACAAAGATTTCCTAGCGTCTCAAATTCAGGGCTTAAGTTTTATCAATCAAGGTGAGGGCCAGTTCCCTAAAATTAATCAACTGGCGACTGAAGGAGCTGAGACAAGGCTTCTAGATTTTTTAAGGGAAAAGGATTTAGGTGGTGACCCAGATAGAGATGTGAATCTTAGCACAGATGATCTGAAGCAGGATTTGTCTAACAACCCTAAATATAAAAAAGCACTGAAGGCTATAAGAGCTGGGTCAGCCAATTTAAACGAAGCAAGATACGTGGCAAAATGCCAGAAAAAACATAAAGGAACAGTACACCCTGAAGTTCAGGCGACTGTAAACTTCTTAAAAGAAGAGGCACAAGATGGCTAAGAAAGAAAAGAGAATTGTTATCACACGATACGCGAAGAGGAACTCTCTCTATAATAGAGCTGCTCATGAATACGTTAACGTGGATAATATTTATGCTTTAGTTCGGGAAGGTAAGGACGTAGTGATCCTGAAACAAATTACAGAAGTCGATGAAGTAGAGAAAGATGAGACTAAAAATTATTTCTTGTCTTCACTTATAGAAGTCGAAAAAGAAAAGTCCACAGTTAAAGACATCCCATTATTATTTAGAGCTATTAGAGCTGGTGGGTTATGTGAGTATGTTAAGAAGTTGGAAGCCCGAGGAACTAAGTAATGGCAAAAATAAAACTATTTAGAATGGATTGTATTAAGGCTATGTCTAAACTAGAAGATAACTCTATTGATATGGTTTTAACTGATCCGCCTTATGGCACAACTCAATGTAAATGGGATTCAATTATCCCTTTCGAACCAATGTGGGAGCAATTAAAAAGAATTACCAAGGATAATGGGGCTATTTGCTTATTTGGTTCTGAGCCGTTTAGTAGTGCCTTAAGAATGAGCAATATTAAAATGTTTAAGTATGACTGGATATGGAAAAAAAACTATGTAACAGGGCAACTTTTAGCAAAAAGACAGCCTTTAAGGGACCATGAGAAGGTACATGTTTTCTATAAGAAACAATGCCTCTATAACCGACAAATGATTAGAAAAACAGCCGAGGAATTTAAAAAGAGCTACAGGAAAAACGCCACAATACAAGGTCGGTCTAGCCATTTTAGCAATGAGAAATCAGTTAGGGTAAGAGCTTCAACTGAAAGACAATGGGAAAAACCCCCTGTGCAAATATTGAAGTTTGTATGCGAAAGGCCAAGGAAGGGTAAAAATCATCCAACACAAAAACCTGTCCCTCTCCTAGAATACCTTTTAAAGACTTATTCCCTAGAAGGTGAAACAGTTTTGGATTTCACAATGGGCAGCGGCAGCACAGCCCTAGCTTGTAAAAACTTAAATAGAAAATTTATAGGTATAGAAAATGATAAAGCCTATTATCAAATAGCTAAAAAAAGAATTAAGGAAACAAAGTGAGTTTAGAAAAAGAGATTAAATCTTTTTTAAAAAGTAAGAACCTCAAAATTATTACGTGGGATGAAAACCTTATGGTTGACTGTCCTTTGTGTGGTGAGGATGATCGCAACAGATTAGGCATTCACGCTGAGACAGGTAAGTGGCAAAGCTTTTGCTGTGACAGAAAGGGTATGACTTTCGATCAGTATAAGAAGGCTATCAATAACGAAAAAGTTTCTAACAAGAAAATGCCAGCCAAGATAGGTGTTCCTAAGCCTGAATATAAATTAAAAGAAGTTAAGATTAACCCCAAGTTAGCTGACAAGTATTTCTCTAACATTAAAAAATCTACCAGGAAGGCCTTATCCTATTTGAAAAAAGAGCGGGGCTTTTCATCTAAGGCTATTAAGTTTTTTAAGTTAGGGTCTCGCATGAAAAATAGTAAGGAGCGGTTAGCTGTTCCCTACTTCGAAGATGGCCGCTGTGTTAATCTAAAGTACCGTACTCTAGAGAAAGCTCCTACTAAAAAGAAGGAACTCAAAAAATATAAGAAATGGAAGTGGACCCGAGAGCCTGGGGGTAGGTCGAGCCTATTTAATGATCAGGTTCTCAGTACCCCTCACCTAGAGTATGTGGTGATCCTAGAAGCTGAGCTGGACTGTATTTCTCTCTGGGATAATGGCGAGAAGAAATGTGTCTCCTTGACTACAGGTACAGGAAAATTCCAGCAGTATTGGTATGACCGATTAACCCATGTTAAGAAAATTTATGTCTGCATGGATAACGATCTACCTGGCCAGGATGGAGCCCTTAAACTTTGTAAGCGTCTAGGTTTAGATCGCTGTTTCAATGTGATCCTCCCCGATGGGATTAATGACGTAAATGATTTCTTCTGGAATAGTGATAAGCAAAAAAGAAGACTCAAACTTGAAGACTTCCAACAGGTTTTAAAAGAAGCCAAACAGTTTGAGGTCCCTGATATTGTTTCACTGAAGGATGTCTATAAGACTCTCTATCAGCAGAAATTTGTAGATGATCAGGACGCCATCAAGGGCTTAGATACTCCTTGGAAAAAGATCAACGGAATCATGGGTGGAGTCAAAGACGGTTACCTTGTAGTGATTTGCGCTAGGCCTAAAGTTGGCAAGTCTACCCTGGCTCTAAATTGGTTAGTCTACTTAGGTAATGAAGGTTATTCTACTTTAATGGTCACCTGTGAGATGAGACCTGAAAGACTGGGTGACAAAACTATCCAGATGAATGCTAAGAACTTTACAACAGTGGAAGAAATTACTGAGATACAGATAGCTGAGGCCAATTATAAAATGCCTTCCAAGAGTACCTACTTTTATTATCCTCAATTTGCTGATCTGGATTTAGATAAGGTCTGCGATAAGATAACTGAGGCTGTTCAACGGTACGGATTGAAAGCTGTGTGCTTTGATAATTTAGACTTTCTCTGTCGTGGTTTTAAAGACACTGCGGATCGTATTGGTACAGTTACGCAAAGATTTAAGATGCTCGCGGAGAACTTAGATATTATTTTTATTCTAATCTCTCACCCTAAAAAAGTCGGGCACAATAAACCATTAAGCACTGAAGACCCTAAAGGATCGGCGGCGATTCTACAGGATTTAGATGTCCTACTTCTCATGCATAGGGAAATAATTGATCCTGAAGAAAGTGCTGACTTGGAAGATGATTTTAATTCTGGGACTATGAGTGACCTAACTGAAATTAATATCTTTTCTCGTTGGTCTGAAGGTGGGAAATGTTACCTCTCCTTCAACGGTGAGAGGGCCTTATTCAAAGATAGCGGCATAGGCTATGACACCCTAGTTAGAAGTCGTTACGAAAAACTTAAGAAGAAAAATAAAAACCGAGAACGTAGGAGTTAAAAATGGAAGTAGTTAAATTAGGTGAAAGATATTTTATTAACTTACCCTTAAATCAAAGGGAACTAGTTGATCATAGTACTGGGGAACGTCTGGAAGTTATAGATATAAAAATTGAAAAACTCTTGGATGAGCATGATCCAAAGAAGGTTGTACCTGTTAATATTCTGTCCTATAAAATAGTAAGAAAATCTGACAGTGAGATCATTGTAGGCTCTTTTATGTCTACGGCTATGCTTAGTTGTGATGAGAATGGTTGGCCTTTCGTTAAACAATTGGGGGAATAATGAGTAGAGAAAAAACCCAATATGATCACCTAACACATGATGACTTAATTTCTGCGCTTGTTAAAAAGGACTCTCAGGTGGATAGCCTCTTATCTACCACATTAAAGATTAATCAAAGGCTCGAAGACAAAGAGAACCAAGTAGATGCTTTAGTATTTTTAACTAATCAGCTTGAGAGAATGTCTAAGGCAAAACATAAAAATGAGTTGGAACTGGAGGCTTTAAAATGTCAGAAAAAATAGTCACAACACAAGACAGGGTTACCTTCTCAGAAACGCGATCTGTTAATATTGGCGACTACGAGAATGTTTCTCAGATGTGTTCGATCTCAACTAACGTAGTTAACAAAGCAGGTAAGGCCGTTGTAACTCTATTCGATCACCAGAGCGAAGCTGTTGAGGCAGGCCAAGATCATGTCACGGCCCTAAAGAAAGCTAAGGGTGTGGTACAAAAATTCTTAGATACAGAAGAGACCCGCATTAGAAAGAGATCAGATGACTGGGTGACTTTCGACACTGAAGAAAAGATACCTAAGAAGAAAACCAAAAAGAAGAAGGGATAGATGGTAAAGACTAAATTATTCAGAATGGATTGTATTAAGGCTATGGCTAAACTAGAAGACAATTCAATCGATATGGTCTTAACTGACCCACCTTACGGGACGACTCGATGCAAATGGGACTCAATTATCCCCTTTGAGCCTATGTGGGAGCAGTTAAAAAGAATCACTAAGGATAACGGGGCTATTTGTTTATTTGGTTCGGAACCGTTTAGTAGTGCTTTAAGAATGTCTAACCCTAAAATGTATAAATATGATTGGGTCTGGGATAAGGTTAATAAATTCACAGGCGCTCTGAATGCTAATAAAATGCCCATGCTTGACTATGAGTTGATAAGTGTATTCTATATTAAACAACCTAGGTACATTAAACAGTTAAGAGAGGGCGAGTATAAAACAAGGCATGGTGGAAATAGAAATACAGAAACAACCAATTATGTAAAGCCTAAAAAAGATATAGGTCGAACTGTGAAGGGTTTAAATCCGAAAAGAATAATAAGCTTTCCCTCACATAGTACCAAAAAATCTTTTCACCCAACACAAAAACCCCAAAACATTCTAGAATACCTTTTAAAGACTTATTCCCTAGAAGGTGAAACAGTTTTGGATTTCACAATGGGCAGCGGCAGCACAGCCCTAGCTTGTAAAAACTTAAATAGAAAATTTATAGGTATAGAAAATGATAAAGCCTATTATCAAATAGCTAAAAAAAGAATTAAGGAAACCAATGACTAAAAATAAATGTGAAGATTGTGATCTAGCTTATCGCTGTGACTCAAATAAGCTGAAGGGCTCGGGCTCTAAGACTTCTGATATTATGCTGGTCTTTGATAATCCCTCTAAAGCCGATGATCAAGAAGGTGAAATAGGTATTGGTGACTCTGGTATGAAGTTAAATTATTATCTTCAGAGAGCTGGTTTAAAAAAATCTGATGTCTACATCACCTCAGCCATTAAGTGTAACACCTACAAGGCGGCTGATCTTAAAGCTGCTCACGCTGAAGCCTGTCAGAAACATTTGATCGCAGAGATTCTAAAAATAAGACCTAAGCTAGTTGTGCCTATGGGGCGCTGGGCTTGGCAATCTCTTTCGGGAGAGACTTCTATTGGTGAATTCCGAGGTCACTTTGATGAGGTGGAATTAGACTATACCTATAACGGAAAACCTAAAACTTTTAAATGTAATCTACTCCCTACCTTCTCCCCTTCTTCTTGCTTAACTAAGTGGGAGTGGGATGACTATGTAATTCATGATCTTAAGAAGGCCAAGAGGTTTGTTAAGAAAGGTAAGAAGGGTTTAACTCCTACCCCTAAGTGGGAAACTATTTTAGATACTCACGGACTAGATAAATTTGTGGATCACTATTCTAAAGTCGATTTCTGTATAACCGACTTTGAGACCACAGGGCTAGACTTTTGGCGACACGAAATCATTAACGCTGGCTACTGTGCTGAGAAAGATTTTGTAACTATAGTACCCTTCATAAAATACCCTAAGGAACATACCCTAAAATTCGATGAAGAGAACTTGGCTAGGGCTGCCCAGATTAATAAATTTGTGGGCAAACATAAAAGTAAGATTGTTAAGGCCATGAGAGAAGTTCACAGACAGTGCGGGGGATTTGGTGGTCACAACTTAAAATTTGATGCTAAGTTCGCTCGCTATAATAAGATACCCTACAGAAAAGTTTTACATGATTCTGTTATTAAAGACTCGGTTATTGATGAGAATAAAAAGCATGATCTTAACTCATGTATGGAATACAGGGGAATTAATTATGGTGCCTACGATACAACCATCTGGCAGTGGGTTGGTAAAACTAAGAAGAATAAAAAACCCTACACGTATATCCCACCCTACGAGATCGAAAAATACTTGGCGATTGACTGTGCTGGTGCTTTCAGACTGGATAAGAAACAGAATATAGAATTGAAAGAGCAAAAGCTTTATAATTTCTACTTCAAAAGGCAGATGGCTCTAACCCGAGAGATGACTCGTATTGAATACAAGGGCCACAAGATGGATAGGGCTCTGATGGAATCCGATAAGAAGAAGGTCAAGGCTCTCTTCGAAAAGAATAAAAAGAAGATTCTAAAAATTGTAGGTGATGAGGACTTCAATCCTAACTCTGTTGATCAAGTCTCAAAGTACATGGAAGAAAATAACTACCCCTTTGAACGGTTAGAAATTAAGGAAGGTAAGAAGGGTTACTCTACTAACGCAGATTCATTAATGAAATTCTGTAGATTTAAGAAGTGGCGTACCTTCCCCGAATTGATTTTAATGAACAGGTCTCTTACAAAAAACCTAGGTACTTATATTGAGAATAAGGATGGGACCGCTGGGATGATGAGGTTCTTAGATCAGAACGATTTCATCCACTCTAATTTTAATATTCACACGCCAAGAACTGGTAGACTGAGTTCTAGTGGCCCCAACTTTCAAAATATTCCTAACCCAACTGACTATCTAAATGTGAGACAGTTTTTTATTCCAGATGATCCTAGCTGGTGTTGTTTCGAGGCTGACTATAAGTCCCTTGAACTCTGGATTATTGCTTGGCTTTCTGGTGATAAGAATATGCTCAGCCAGCTAAGAAATGGTATCGACATGCACTCTTGGAATACTGTTCGGTTTGGCCATGAGTTCGGTTTCTTAGAGAAGGCACTGACCTACGAAAAATTTATTAAGATGGTTAAATACTCCGCTCCTGATGAATGGGAGAAACTGAAGAAGGGTAAGAAGAAGGATAAGATCGCTGACCTTGTTTCGATCCACAAAGAGTATAAGGTCCACAGGGGATTTACTAAGGCCTTAGCCTTTGGTCTCAACTACGGAAAGGAAGCGTCTACTTTTGCCAAGGAATTCGAGAAGCCTAAAGAAGAGGTGGAAGACTTCATCGATTTTTATTTTGAGGATTATCCGTCCATGTACAACTGGAGACTGAAGCAACAGAAGATTGCTTTGACTAAGGGCATCCAAACCCTCCCCTTCACCAAAAGGACCCGAGACTTCACCTCAGCCGCTAGGTGGTTGAAATCTGAGTTCGCTGAGAATGTAGGTTTTAGGAATATGCTCCTTAAAAAAGAATTGGGGAACCAGGCCATGAATTTTCCTGTTCAGGGCACAGCCAATGAAGTATATACCGTAGGTAAGTTAAAAGTCTGTAGAGAGCTGAGAAGGCAGAAAATGGTCTCCTCAGTGCGTCTCACGATCCACGATGGTCTAGTAGGTAATGGCCCTAAGGAAGAGATGAAAGAGGTGGAGAAAATCTGTCACGAACAGATGACTACTCTCCTCTCAAAAGGGACATCCAAAGAAGTTAAATTAGAAGTTGACTTTGATGTTAAAACACGATGGTATGGAGATACCGTAAAATACAAATAACGGAGAAGAGATGGTAGTGGAAAATAGCCAAGCGGTGTTAATCGTTCGGAAATTTATATCAAATTTAAAAAAGAGATCAGAGACACACTTCGCAGACATGGACGTTGATCTGGATGAGGCAATAAGTAAAGGCCACCACCTGCTAACCTGGGTTAAGGATCAAAAAGAAGGGATTGATATTCCTTACCTAATGGAAAAACTAATAACTATACAATGAAAAGAAAGAACAAAGCTGAAGCACTTTTAAGAGATCGTACAAAACTTAAGGTTAATAAATCCAATCTTAATTCCGAATTATCTCTCAGTCCCGCCAGAATGTTTAAAGCTGGATGTGACAAAGCTGACCTCGAAGAGGCTAGAGACAAAGTTGAGCTTGAACTAAAAATACATAAAGCCAAATTAGCTAGAAAAGTTACCCGCCAATTAAAAGAAGAGGGTGAAGACACTAAAGTTCAGGATGTAAAGGATCGAGTTAACTCCCATCCCTCTACAGAAAAATTAGAGCTTAAGCTGATCAGGTACAAAAAATTATACAGCCTAGCAGAAACTAAACACCAGGCCACTGTGAAGAAGCAGGAGGCTATTATTAATATAGGTTTTAATGTCCGAAAAGAAATGGATCAAAATATTGCAAAACTTGTAAGAAAACAAAGTGCCAAAAATAAACTTCAGGAGGGTTAGATGGCTAAGAAAAGAAAAATTAATTATGACGCTAGTAAAACTAAAAAGGCCGCTAAAAAGGCTAAGGAAAGAAACGAAAGAAGTAGTAAGTTTGACTACATGAAATTAGATAAGAAAGTCTCAAAGCTTCTTATCTGTGGGGGTCTAGGTGACGGTGACGCTTTCCAAGATACTATGATCCATGAGGTCTGGGACAAATCAAAAAATCCTAATGTGTTTGTAGGTAAAGCTGCTTGTGCTCGTTACTCGGATGAGAAATGTCCTATCTGTGATGATATGTTCGCTGTCATCAAAGTTAACAAAGCTAAGAAAGAAGAGGAAGGGCGCGAACAGTATAATAAAAAAGAAAATGCCCAGAGGTCTTTATTCCAGGCCAGAGAGAGTATGACTGTTAACGCTGTTAAGGTGGGTGAAGAAAAAGCTCAGCTCCTTAACCTACCTGTTATTGCAAAAAATACTTTCTTGGAAGAGATTGAAGAGTGTGAAGATTTTGAAAGCCTCTTTGATTTTGATAAGGGTCGCCTATTTAAAATTACCCACGATGGCGGCAAAGGGATGAATCGAAAATATAAGACAGCTAAATTTTTATCTGATGAAGCGGGTCTGATTGAAGACAAGGGCCTAGACGAAGATGCTCTGATTGAATCAATGGTGGACCTCTCCACTCTCCAACCAGAATTGGATATGAAAGCTCTTAAGAAACTACAGAAAGTAGTTAGAAAAATGGGTAAAAAGTTAGGCGTTAAATCCTCAGTCTTTAAAGACGTTGGGGATGAGTATGATGTCGAAGAAGGCGCGGAAGAGGAAGAAAAAACAGAAGTAACCGCTGAAGATATTGATAGCATGAGAAAGAAAGCCCTTCTTAAATTAATCGAAGATGATGATCTCGACGTAGAAGACGCTGACGAAATAGATGACCTTGACGAACTCAAAGACGCTGTTAAAGAGGCCCTCGGATTAGAGGGTGGCGGTGACGATGATGATGGTGAGGAAGAAGAAGAAGAGGAAGAAGAAGAGGAAGAAGAAGAGGAAGAAGAAGAGGAAGAAGAAGAGGAAGAAGAAGAGGAAGAAGATGGGGATGACGATGATGATCTCGATCTAGAAGAAGAGGAAGAAGAAGAGGAAGAAGAAGAGGAAGAAGAAGAAAAGCCCAAGAAAAAAGTTAAGAAGAAAAAGGCTAAGAAGAAAAAAGTAGTTCAAAAGAAGAAAGTTAAGAAGAAAAAAGTTAAGCGTAAGGCTTAGTTCGCTCCTTCACTTTACGCTATAAGACCCTCCCGTGGGCTCCTGTTTAATTTGATAATTTAGGGAGCCCACTTTTTTAGATCGAGAGAGATGTTAACACAACTAAACCCACAACAGAGAGAAGCTGCTCTTAAGACAGAGGGACCTTCTATGATTCTGGCCGGTGCCGGTTGTATTACAGGTGATACTGTAATCAACTTTAACCGCTGCAAGAAAGGTTTTAAGAAAACCATTCGAGGTGCTTTTAAGTCCTTCAATCAAAAAGAGGATAACTGGGATTTACAGCATCCTACTTATGTGCGCTCTTTTAAGGGCCATGATATACGTTTACATAAAGTGATCGGAATAGTTCGGAGCGGTAGGCGTGTCGTCTATAGATTAACTCTAGAGAACGGGCGTAGTCTAAAGGCTACATCTGATCATAAAATAATGACCCAGGAGGGTTTTGTTCCTCTAGGAAAACTAGCAAAATCAGAGCACTTGGTTATGTGTGATACATTAAAGGCTAAGAAGAAATTAAATAAAAAAGCTAAACGTATTGATAAGGTGACGCGCTCTCTAAAATATTATCCTTATGGCTACCAAGATAAACCAGGAAAGAAGAGAGTAGAAGAGTATAGGTTAGCTTATGAGGCTGATCTGAATGGCTACACTTTGGCCGATTTTATTCTTATCTTGAGAACAGATGCGAAAAAATCTAAAGGGTTTAAATTCATTAATCCTAAAATATTTGATATCCACCATGCAGACAGTAACTGGGAAAATAATGACCCAGATAATCTGGTTAAACTGACTCGACAAGATCATAAGAGGATACATAAAAATGGGCAATACGATTGCTTTAATCAAGGAGTGCCTGAGTATAGTAAGATTGAAAGCATTAAAGAGGTAGGGGATAAAATGACCTACGATATCCAATGCGAAGCCCCCTTCCATAACTTTGTAGCTAATGGAATGGTCATACATAATTCAGGAAAAACTTCTACACTGACTAGAAAGATAGCGCATCTAATTGAGTTAGGTGTTCCCTCTGGTCGGATCATGGCCACCACATTTACTAAGAAATCTTCTGAAGAAATGAAGGAAAGATTAGTTGAGTTAGTGGGTAAAGAAAATGTCAACAGCCTTAGAGTGGGAACCTTCCACAGTCTCTTCTATAAAATCTACAGAGATATTTTAGCGAATAGGAATAAGAAGTACCCTTCCCTGTTGAAGGATGGGCAGAAATGGATGGTGCTCAAAACTATCTTGGATAAGATAGAAAAGACTAAGCCTCCTTATCGAGTCAGTAAAGACGTTAACGGCTGTATGACTTATATCTCTTCGTGGAAGAACCTGGGTTGGAAACACGCTCAACTTCTTAAGATGGATTCTACTGCTGAGATAAATGTCAGGGGTTTTGTGGAAGCCTACAGACTCTATGAAATCTACATGGAAGAGAATAATAAAATTGACTTCGATGATATGCTCCTGAAGACTTTTTATGAGCTTAGGAAAAAAACTAATCAAGGCTTTTTAAAACGACTTAGAAGAAAGATAAAATATCTCCTGGTAGACGAATTTCAGGATAGTAATAGGATTCAATTGGCCTTAGTCGATATCGTCCTAGGTGATAACCAAAATATTACTACTGTGGGTGATGACTGGCAGATTCTTTATTCCTGGCGTGGTGCCAGTATTGATTTAATTAAAAGCTTCAAAAACTCTAGGGAATTCAGCATCTTTAAATTAGAGCAGAACTATAGGTCTAGTCAGAAGATCGTAGAAGCTGGGAATAACTTAATTAAACATAATGCTAACCAATTTGAGAAGACGCTCTTCACCGAAAATGAAGTAGGCGAGGATTTGAGTATTCGTTATGTGAACTGCCCAGATGAGGAAGCTGAGTACGTCTTTGAAACTATCCAAGATTTAGTGATCGAGAAAGGTTATAACTTTTCAGACATAGCTATCGTGTACAGGATTAATTCACAGTCTAGGGCCATCGTAGATAATTTTATTGGTAACAATATCCCCCACAGAGTTTATTCTGAATTCGGTTTTTATGACAGGGCTGAGGTTAAGGATATTATCTCTTATATAAGAATTTTTAATAACTCCTATGAAGCCGAGTATAGTGATTTTAGGCGAGTGATCAATAAACCCGCTAGGTATTTAGGAGAGGCGGCGCTTAGAAAGGTTGAAGACTTTCAAGAGGATAATGACTATGCTTCCTTCTGGCAGGCCCTAGAGAATTATAATCAATGTGATTCTCTGACATACAACCAGAAAAATAATATAGGTAAGTTTGTAACTGAGATCGAGACTGTCCACAAGTGGATGTTAAAATCTCCCCCATCCACTGAGGGCCTAATCGGAGCTGTCCTACACGATATAGGATATAAGAAATTTGTCGAAAGTTCTGATGAAGTTGAGGATGCTGATAATGATAAGAAGCTTAACCTGGATTCTCTTTTGGCTGGTGCAAGCAGGTTTCCTAACCCAGATCACTTTTTAGATTTTGTGGCATCTATGAAAGAGAAGAAAAAGAAACTCGATGATTACGTTCACGTTATGACTGTCCACAAGTCTAAGGGTAAGGAGTTCCCTATAGTATTTTTAATCGGACTCTCGGATAAGATGCTACCTTTTTACAAAGCTAAAACTCAAGCTGCTCTGGAAGAGGAGAGGCGTATTTGTTACGTAGCCATAACCAGAGCTGAAAATAAAGTTTACCTTAGTTCAATTCTAGGTAAGTTCGGTAGGCTCAATGTTAAGCCCTCCCAGTTTATAGGCGAGATGGGATTACCTATGAGAAAAGCAGAAGTGATCCGTAGACCAGGGGGAGCACTGTGAGTGAGTTTCTTAAATTCTGTAATGAAGAGGTGGGGCCCTTCCTAGTTCAAGAAAGATTCGTTCTCTATGAGGCCTACACTAAAGGGCAATACAAAGCGAGAAGTCTTTATAATTCGCGTGGGTTTAAAATACTAGAGAAGTACAAAACAGAGTCTTTTAGTAAACCTGTACACACCCCTATCATGTACAGAGACTTATTTTTAAAACTAAAGGCTAAAGATATTCTAGCTCTTGATATTCAAGACAGCGCCTCCGTTCTAGGTGCTTTATCTATTTCAGATAAGATAGATAATTTTGTGTGCTCCACTCAGTACGATGATAGAGCTGGTGCTGCTATTAATTTGATAAACCGTTTTGATGAAGATGATAAATTTAAATTGTACCAAACCAAAGCGGAGAGATTACAGCTAGGACATAACGCATTTGATGTAATAGTTTTTAATGCTGACAACTTTAAAGAGGACGGGAGAAGCAGGAAAGATTGGTACGAAGAAAAAATCTTGGGCACCTTAGTTAAACTTTTAGTTTCTCTGAAGCATAATGGAAGGCTGCTTATAATTAGTGAGGATGTCACAATCACTAACAAGATTCAGGATTTCATTAATCTATCTCTGGGACTAGTCTATTTATATTGTGTTGGATCAGAAAACGAGTTAGGGCTACATCACCCTATCTGGGTTTATAAGAAGAGGTCTAAATGAAAAGAACTCTTCTAATCGATGCGCAGAATTTATTCTACAGGGGCTACCATGTCTCTACGAAAGTTAATAAAGAGGGAGCTAGAATTTCAGGCATCCTAAATACTTTGCAGATGCTCCCCAATATTTTACATAAATTTAAACCTACTAGAGTTATCTTGGCCTGGGACTATGGTAAATGTGAGGCTAGGCTTAAGCTCTACCCAGAGTATAAGGGACATCGTAGACAGGGTATGAGTGAAGAGGAGCTGGAGAATATTAAATGGCAGCTTAAAATAGCTCAGAGGGCCTGTAAACATCTCCCTGTGACTCAGCTCTCGATCCCTAATATTGAAGCCGATGACACCATAGGATACCTGGCCGGTAAGCTTAAGGGTGAGAAGATAATTATAAGTAATGACCAGGATTTTCTTCAATTAGTGGATAAGGATACCTCGGTGTTTATGCCCCTGAAGAAGAAACGTATTACAAATAAAACGATTAAGAGTTTCCTAGGATTTGATCCCGCCTATTTCATTTATTGGAAGAGTATTATGGGTGACTCCTCCGACAATATAAAAGGCGTTAAGGGTATTGGCCCTAAGACCTTTGCTAAGTGGTATGAGAGTGACACAATCCTAGAAGAGATAGATGAATTCACTGAGGACCAGGCTAAGATATTTAGTAGGAATATTCAGCTAATGACGATCTGCAAATTAATGACAAAGAAGCACATCGAAGATATAAACGAAGCCTATGAGAGTGAGCAGGTCAAAAAACCTAGTATAAGAAATGTGCAAACAGTTTTAAATAAAAATGGAGTAAAGCTCTACAACTATAACCGCTGGAGATATCCTTTCAGTCGTTTATTCAGAGAAGGTAGGAAATAATTATGGCAGCTAAAAAAATAATAAAAAGCTCTAAAAAGAAATCTTCTAAGAAGAAGGCTAAGAAAAAAATGGGTAAGAAAAAAGAGGCTAAAGTTAAGAATGATAACGGGTTTGATCTGTCTAGACTTGCTACCTCTCTTAAGAAATTCGAAGTGGATATTACAGGTACGAAGAAAAGCGGAGAAGACCCTTATTATATTCCTTTTCGTCACGTAGGTTTGAATGTAAATACTGGTGGGATAATCGGTGGTACTATGTTCGAAATCTCGGGGGACTCTATGACGGGTAAAAGTTATCTAGCTTATGAGCTGATGGCCACCGTTAAAGCTATGGGGGGTATCTCACTTTTAATTGATGCTGAAAATGCTTACAGACCTTTGTATGGTAAGAAATATGGGATTAAAAAGGATGTGGACTTTATCTACACCAAAGAAAAAGACCTTCATGAGCAGATGAAACTAACCTACACTTTCATCAAAGATTCTAGGGAACAGAATAAAGATAAGTCTATCCCCATTTTAATTATTGCTGACTCCTACATGGGAACTAAATTAAAAGCATCTCTAGAAAAAATGGAGAAGGGTGGAGACCCTCTAGGATTCATAGCCATGCAGAAAGCCGCTCAGTATGCCGATGAGTTGTCTACTCTGGATAAGTATGTGAATCAGTACGCGGCTACTTTTGGTCTAATCAACCACGCCAAGCCCGACAAATCTGTGGCCGTAACTAAGTACCAGACAAGACCGCTAATCACTAACGCCGAAGACGCTCTGAAATTCTACTTCACCCAAAGAATCCAGGGACGAACTATTTCTCAAAAGAAGAAAGAGGTTGTTACATTAAAATCTGCCAAGTATAAAAAGAAAAAAATTATAGGCGGTGTAACTCTCTGGACTACAATTAAAAATAGGTTAGTTGATCCTTTCCAAACTGTTGAGGTTGAATTTAATTTCAGCTCTGGTTTAAAAAGATTGTCTGGTCTAGCTGAACTGCTGGTTAACAATGAAATGATCGAGCAGAAAAAAGTCTCCACTAAAAAGAAAGACGGCACTAAATCTAAAATTACTAAGAAGGTCTATAAAGTTTTGGACCCTAAAGAAGGTTTAGAGAAGGCTCACTACGAAACAATGAAAGATTTATTGAAGGCCTACCCAGAATTTAAGGAACCTTTTTTAAATGATAATTACTATGAAGCAGGGGAAGAAGAATGAAGTGGGGAGAGTGGTTTAAGGAACAGGCTCTAGTAATAGCTCAAAAATCCAAGGACCCTAGCACCAAAGTTGGGGCTGTCATTGTTAGGCCTGATAAGACTGTCTGCTCTGTTGGCTACAACGGTTTTCCTGCTGGGATAAACGAAGACTACATGGACTACGTGAAAAGGGATTTGAAGTATGGATGCATAATCCACGCTGAAATGAATGCCTTGATCTTCTCCACTGATCCCAGCATGAAGGGCTACAAGCTCTACTGTACTCACGCACCCTGTAACGACTGTCTTAAGCACATTATCCAACACAAGATAAGTGAAGTTATTTATTTTGATGGTGGCCCTATGGTTGAGAGAGGAACCACGACTCAGAAGGCTTGTCTGCAACGACTACTCTTAGGATCGCGGGAATTTTTTCACTGTCGAAATTATAACGATACTCCTTACCTTGCTGAGCTGGGGATGTCTGATGCTTAATTTAATTTGGTCTAGTGACTGGCATTTTGGTTTGAGTACCTCTGAGATAGATCGCACAGAAGAGATCACAAAGTTGGGTTTGGATATCGCCAAGTATTCCGTCAAGCTTCACAAAAAAGGTGAAGAGGTTGTCGTGGTTTTAGGGGGTGACCTCTTCGAAAAGAATAATCCAGGCGAGGAACTGATCTCAGCTTTCATCAGAGTTTTGAATCTCTGGAATAGATATAAAATCCCCGTATATGTCATGGTAGGAAATCATGACGCTATATCGGACCCAAATCGGAAATCGTGTTTAACTTTTGTGTGTCGTCTACAGAAAGGTGGATACAATATTAATTTAATCGATAATATCAAATCTATTAAGTATAAGCTAACTGATTTGGGTCCACTTTATTTTTCTTTCTTTCCGCATATTACCAAGGCACATTTAAAAGGTAGGCTATCTAAAACTACTCAACAATATATTGATACCAAGGCAGCTAAAATAATTAAGAGAATGCCTCAGGGATCACAGCACTATGTCTTCTCCCACCTCAATGTCAGAGAAGCTATGCCAGGTTACGAAGAAAACCTTTTAAAGAAATCTGAAGTTTATTTTCCTGAGTGTTTGATCATGGATAAGGAATCGGATGGAGTCCTAGTTCCTACGGTTCTGCAAGGCCACATCCATTCGTCACAGGTAATTGATAACATAAATATTATAGGCTCTCCCCTCTTCTGTGGTTTTGGCGAGAAGGAAGGCGAGAAGTATTTTGCCCATGTAAAGATACCTACTAGCCTAGGCGAGAAAGAGTCTATTGATCTAATCCCTACTAAGTGCAAAAAATTCTTAGAAATTAAATTAGATTTCATCGATGATCCTGACTTGAATCCTAAGAAAATGCTTAAGAAAGTGGATAAGGATACTATAGTTAAATTTGACGTTATTGCTGATGATCGGACTACTGTGGATTACGTTAAGCTACGCGAAGCCTTTGCTAAAAAAGCTGACTACGTTAAGCCTATAGTCCCTAAAATAATTATTAGTAAGCCTAAGAGAAATGTTAAGCAGAGACTAAATCTAGCACCTAAAGAGGCTGTGAAGGTTTTTCTTAGAAAGAATAAGCCAGCTAAAATAAATAGAAAATTCAAGTTGGCAAAAAAGATAATTGAAGAGGTAGAGATCAGTGAAAATTTATAGTTTAAAACTCGAAAATTGGATGCTGTTCAAAAAGTTCTATAAGACTTTTCACGACAAGCAAATCATAGGTATCGAGGCCAGACATAAAGAGAATAAGAAAAAGAATAATCAAAGCGGTAAGACTTCTATAGTTGAGGCGATTGTCTATGCTCTGGCTGGTATCTGTAGAGCCGATGAGAAAACCTTAATCCATTTTGGTGAAGAGTTCCTTAAAGTTACTCTAGTTCTTATTGATGCCGATGGTACGAAGTACACAATCATCAGGGGTCGGGATAGCAAAGGTAAGGGCCTACTCAGTATCGACTTCGAAGAGAAGAGCCGCGATTCACAGAAAGCTATTTTTAACCTGATAGGCTTAAATAAATCTGACATAGAATTATCCTGCTACTTTAAGCAATCAGACATAAATCAGTTTGCAAATAAAGGACCCTCAGATATGAAGGCCACCCTCACTAGTTGGGTTCAGGAAAATAACCACTGGCTGGCTAAAGAGACTCGGGCTAAAGAAAAATTCAACCAGGCTAAGAAGGATTTGGAGTCTCTGAAGACTACGAAAGAGACCCTAGCAGGAACTAAGCTCAGCACCTTTGATATTAAGGATGAGATACAGGAAGCCCAGGACGCTCTGAAGTCCAAGAAGTCTCTGAGTAAAAAGTGTAAAATTAAATTAGACCTCGTTAATAGTAGCAGTATGACAGCTAAAAAATTCGAGGAGCTTATAGAGAAGAGAAATAATAGAATAAATAAAAGCGATAAAGTAAAGAAGCGCCTGGAAAGGGATAGAGAGCTGGTAGGTATTATCGCCAAGCTTAAGGAAGAACTGGTCAAGAAAATAGGAGAAACGGATTTAACTCTGGAAGATAAAGATAAGTATGAGACCTTCGTTAATCGCTATAAGTTAAAATTAAAACAAGCTCAAGAAAAATTTGATAGCTTAGAAGATAACTCTTCGGGTATTTGCCCTGTGATCAATGAGACCTGTGATAGGATTTGCTTCACCGACTCTGAGCGATCTGAATTACAAAACGAGATGTCTTCTTTCAAATTGAAGATCAAAAAGTATAAGAAGAATCTAGAGGTTATCGCTGAGACTAAGGATATCGCTGATGCGATTAGGAATGGCACAAGTGAACTGGTCAACAGGAAAGAATTAAAAGCGGAGATAGTAGAGATTCAAAAAGAAATCGACTCCTATGCTACAGATATTGAGGCCTACAACCCTGACGCGAATAAACTCATTAAAAAGTATAAAAGTGAGTTAGAGGATTATGGGGATGAAATTGAAGAACTGAATTCCTCCCTAGGTGAGCTGGAATACAAATTAAAATCTAATAAAGACCTAGTTAAAAAGATCAAGAAAATAGATGAGCAGATAGCCGAGAAGCATATCGAAGTACAGGATTTAAATTACGTGGCCAAGATGTTTGGTAAAAATGGAATACCTAGTTTAGAGTTAGAAAATTCTGTGGGTGATCTTGAGGACCAGATTAATTATGTCCTCTCTAAACTTGATCCCTCGATGAGTGTTCATTTTGATTCTGAGCGAGAGCTGAATAAGATGGAGGATTACTGTCTGTCCTGTGGCTTCATCTTCCCTAAGAACTACAGAAAAAAAGAGTGTACAGAATGTGATTCTCCCAGAAAGAAAAAAGTTAAGGATGAGATTCAGTTAATGATTAATCAAAATGGAACCTCTAGTGATTTCTCTCTAAGATCAGGGGGAGGCCAAGTCCTCATTTCAACTGCTGTAAGAATCGGATTAACCCGCCTCCTTCAACAGCAGCGAGGCTCCAATTTTCCGATCCTATTTTTAGACGAACCTGATAAGGCCCTGGATGAATTTAACGCAGCTATGTTCATGAAGCTGGTCACCCAGACTCTAATCAAAAAATTGGGCTTTTCTCAAATATTTTGGATTAGTCAGAACAAAGATATCTCAGGCTCTATAGAGGATGTTTTGAGAGTCACAAGGTACGAAGACTATAGCAAGGCCCACTGGGTCTGAGAGGAGGTTTTATGGCCCGTAAAATGCGATATATACTTGGAATTGATCCCGGCCTCAACGGGGGCATAGTTCTTGTAGATGAGCAGGGGAAAATTAGACGCAAGCACACAATCCCTAGAACTGGTGGAAAGACTGGTCCTGTGGATGTCCACGCCCTCAAGGAGATCGCTCAAAATTATATAAAATATGATGTCACCGTTTTCATGGAAGAGCTGGCCTACAATGCTCTGTTTGTGATGAGTAAGGGGAGCGTAGCTAGGCTCTATCATTGTTATGGTGTGATAGAAGGGGTCTTTGCTGCGGAGTATTCTTACCAGGAAGTTTCCTATAAAACTTGGCAGCCTATAATGTTTAAAGGTGTAAAACCTATTTACAAGAAGAAGAAAAAAGGCCAGAAGAAGGCGAGCCGAGATACTAAGGCTATGGCTCTGGCAACGGCTAAGAGGATAAAACCTAAAGAAAAGTTTTTAAAAACGAAAAGAAGTAGTACACCTCACGATGGTTTAGTAGATGCCTACTTAATCGCTGAGTATGGTAGACGACAAATAATAGGTAACTAAATGACTGAAGTAAACGGCAATACAATAGAGTTCCAAAACCGGATGACAGGTACAGTGGTTCACTGGGTAAAAGATTACGGCTTTATTAGACCAGATGATGACGATCTTCCTAATGTCTTTGTTCACTACAATGATATTCTAGTTAAGCATAGAAAAGATTTTAAAGTTCTTTTAAAAGGTGACAAGGTTAAATTTGTTTTGAAACCTGTTATGAGAAATGGAGAAGAAGGTTATCACGCAATTAAATGCCAGGTGGTAACCAATCAACGGAGGGTATATGGAAAAGACAGGACTCAGCCTAGTAGACGAGAAGAAAATTTATCACCCCAAGCACACTATTAAAAAAGAGTGGACTAAAACCTTCAGAGCTAAAATTAAAAAAGTAATTTGGAAAACTAACTCCTATGGGAATGTTAAGCCTCTTTTACTTTTAACTAAAACTCACACGATTGAAAAACATACTTTCGGTGCTCTAATTTTAGGAGAGGCTGATCAGGTCCGTCACTTCGGCTGGGGCAAGGGTGCTGTAGTCGAGGCCACAATCAATCAAGACCTAGGCATAGATATAAAAAAGAATTTAAATAAGGTTGAACCTGATCTGGCCAATAACTGTCCCGACTGTCAGGGTGTTTTAGAGTGGAAGGGGCTGGACTTATATTGTGACGCCATTGAATGCCCAAGCCAGGGCCGAACCCTTCTGCACAGGTTATTAAAAGTTGTGAATATTGAAGCGAATAAATCTAACCAATATTTTGGGCCCTCTATTTTTCACGATTACTTAAAAAAGTTTCCAACTAATACTGTGCCAATTGCAATTCACAACTACGATGAGTTCTGCTTTTCTTTCGCACAGGTAGGCCACAAAGATACAGGCTCACGTTATGAAGTTTTAAAAAGACATCATCCAGAACTAGCTGAGCCTTTCCAAGCTATGGAATTAGAAATTGAGAAGAAACTCCTCAAGGGTTTTTCTCCAAGGGAGTTCTGGTACATCTGTAACTTACCTGGAATTGATATGGCTGAAGCCGTAGAATTAAGCGGTGTGAATCCCCTCGAACTCATGCCAGATAAGCTAGAATTTCAATTGAGAAGAGTCAAAACACCCAAGGCTATAGCTCAAACTATTATTACAAATCAGGCCTACTGGGGGAGTGTGTATCTTTTATTGAGACAACTAACTGAGAAGATCGCCAGTAAGTACCAGAAAAAACAGGCAGATGACGCAGGGACAAAACCCCGACTTGATGTTTAGCCTTTTATAGTCAATAATATCCAGGTTTTGAATTTAATGGGAGTCCTATCTTATGGCCGGTTTAGCAGAAAAATTAGCAGCTCTAGTTGACAGTATTTTAAACGAAAAATTAATCCTCTTCAATAATGGAACCAAGTTCAATCAGGCTGTTCTGTTTGCGGGTGGGGCTGGATCAGGAAAAGGTTTTGCTTTAACTAATATGGTTGATGCTTCTAACTTTAAAGTTTTTGATGTCGATGAGCTGAAGACGCAATTAATAAAATTGGCTAAAAGAAAAGGTTCGAAGGGTGACAAAGAGATCGCTAATTTAAATTTAAAGAATCCTAAAGATGTGGCCCGACTACATCAAATCGTAAAAGACAAGGGACTCTTTGATAAAAAACTTCAAACACTTTTTAATCAGATCGATCCAAACTCAAAGAAAAAACCTAACCTTCTTTTCGATAAGACGTTAGCGGATAAGGAAGACATCACAAAGACTCTGGAAACTTTAAAGTCATTGGGCTATAAACCAGAGGATATTCACCTTGTTTGGGTTCTGACTAATTACAAAGTAGCATTTAAAAATAATATCACCCGTGATCGCATAGTGCCCACCAAAATTTTTCTACAAACTCACCGAGGAGCTAAGAAGACAATCTCGGATGTGATGAAAGATAATGTCCCAAAAGATTTAGATGGCGACATTTATGTAATCCTTAATAACAAAGAAGAGACAGTTAATTTTAAAGATGCTCAAGGCAACGACATTGTTACCGATTTTGGGACTAAGGTGGTTCAAGACTATACCAGACTTCAAGTCAAGAAATCAGGTAAGCCAATCAAAAAAGATAAAGAAGTAGAGCAAACCCTACTTAAATGGGTTAAGGATAATGCTCCCGACCTTAAGAAGGTTTAATTGGCCTTCTTATCCTGCTTAGCTACGTGTTCTCCAAATCCTTTTTTACTCGGATTAGTTCTTCTGTGCTCGGCTGCATTAAGCATAGCAAACCATTCTTTTTCTGAGATGGGTTTACCTTTACGGTCTCCGATCTTCTTCAAAAGTTTTTTAGTTCTACGAGAAGTCATAAGTCCTCCTTCTCCTAATTATACCACACTTCTGTATGGCGGGGTTATCTATGAGTAAAAGTAAAATTGGTACAGTTTTAGAAAAAATAACGGCTCAAGATATTGCCAGGGCTAAAGAATTTAGTAAGGGCCTGGAGTTCTCTAAAATTAAGGATACTCTCATTGCCATCCTCAAAGCCGAAACTGATGGGCGCTTAAAACTCCCTTCAGATGTTAAGCGTAAGATTAAAGACGCTAATTTACAGGTTAATAATCTCATCGCTAGAGCTAAGAAAAAGTAGTTCCCTAGCTCTTGACTCTGTAAAGTACATCCTTACATTTGGCCAAAGGGTCTCCTAAAGAAAATCCTACGACTTTATAGGTTGTCTTGCCTATAGTAAAGAAATCCCCTATATTCATTCCGTTTACGCCTGTTGTTTTGATAATTTTTAAGTGACCTAACATATTAAGTGACATCTAAATTCTCCTTTAAAATATTTGCATTACAAAGTTATTCCAAGAGTCTAATGGGTTAGTTACATCGAAGATGACCAGTTTTCCTTCAAAGTCTTTCCAGCGTTCCTGATCGTCTAAGAGATAGTCTCCTTTTAAGAAGGCCTTGTCAGGTGTGATGAAAACTTTTCCGTCTAGGGCTGGGAAGTGTTCTTCGATCCAAGCCATTTTCTCTGAGGCTGCTAAGTGATTTCCTCTGGGCGTTTTAGTCGCTATGAAGAGGTCCACACAGTC
>Ga0233413_10000143_pt1 | contig 37164 bp, 30 predicted proteins | sample Na_anoxic_6_MG_FD_189019 | JGI IMG/M metagenome (GOLD analysis project Ga0233413, IMG submission 189019) | Seawater microbial communities from Saanich Inlet, British Columbia, Canada - Na_anoxic_6_MG | ecosystem: Environmental > Aquatic > Marine > Inlet | place: Canada: British Columbia...
ATTGGATGATAGTAAGGCTGAGTATTAGAGATAAGTTTAAGGGAAAGAAGGTAGGAATATTCTATAAGTTTAAGCAAGAACTAAAGGTACTTATGGCTGTGTACGGTACAGACTATTTAACTACAGACTTGAGTGTCTTCAACGACACTGACAAGTCTATTGCTCTACAGATTGTATCGGGAAGAGAGGGTATATCTCTACGTCAGGCAGATGCTCTTGTGTACTACAACATTGACTTTAGTGCCACATCGTATTGGCAGAGCCGAGACCGTATGACAACAAAGGATAGGCTAAAGAGTGATGTATATTGGGTGTTCTCAAATGGTGGTATAGAACGGGAGATATACAAAGCTGTTTCCAAAAAGAAGGACTACACGATTCGGCACTTCAAAAGAGATTTGCTATCTTTGGTAGGTGACGGAACAGCAGATACAGACGAAAAGAATAAAAGAACTTGAGGAGCAGGGCTATTATGTTATCAAGCTTATCAAGACAAACAAGAACGGAATCCCCGATATAATTGCTATACCCCCTAACTCTGATGTTATATTCAGCGAGGTCAAAAGACCGGGGGGAAAGCTGTCTAAACTGCAGGAGTACAGACTAAAAGAGCTAAAGGACTATGGTAGAACAGAAGTATACAAAGGTGAGTAATATTCAGTATGACATTGACGATTGGTTTATAGAACAGATAAGAGAACTGCCAATGGATTATGCTTTTGATATCGCAACACAGATTACAGAACAGGTAGAGGAACTGCCTAAAAGAAATGGATGGACTCAGTACGTTGCGGGAGTGTCACACGCTCTTGAAGAACCGTTCTTCTTTAGACTTGAATACCTAAACCAAGAGGATGAGCTGTGCTTATTCCTCGGAGTAGAGGAGGTAGATATAGATACCTTCTTAGATTATATAATTGAAAATCAAACACTAAAATTTAATAAAGATGAGAAAGAATCACGAATTAGAAAGACAACTGATACAAATAGTAAATGAAGAATTTAATATAGATATAAAAACGATAAGCAGAAAGAGGGAGATAGCAGACGGAAGGGCTGTGTTCTATAAAATATTGTTTGACAATGAATACTCCTTAACATTGATAGGAGAAGTTATTAATAAGCATCACTCAACGGTTATTAATGGACTGAAAGTATTTGATACAGTGTTGCGTAGAAACAAGTATTATATCGTAGGATACAATAAGTGTAAGGAAAAGTTTGAAGAGATTTGTAATAACTTTATACCCGAAGAGGAACCTCTTATGACTAATGAAGATATTCTAACAAACAAATTAAATATGCTTGAAGAACAGGTAACCTCTTTGAAATCTCAAATAAAATATTTACATTCGTTAAATCGTATATCAAATGAAGTATAATATAAACGACATAGAAAAGATTGTTGACTTCACAACTTGGAGCAGCAAAGAAAAACAGGATGAACTTCTAAGGATAGATGCTTCACTTCATTGTAACCTTGGTACTGACTCTACAAAATCAGATAGAGAATTTGTACGTAAAGAATCAAAGAAAATATACAGGTCATTACAAAAAGTAAACCCACTTCTTAGTGAGTCTTTATTAAACGCTATAGATAAATAAAATGCCAATACCGTCCATTGAGAACGAGAGACTTACCCATATCAATCATATTATGGATGAGCTTCACGACCATATGGATAGCGTATATGAGCATCTTGTGGACAGGGAGATATTCGAATGTGTAAAAGAGCTTGACGGCTGTTTGTTAAAAATAAAAGACTTAAAACAATCATTAGAAGATGGACTCTAAGCCTTGTGCTAAATGCAAAAAGAATAAAACCATTGACAACTATTGGTCTGCAGGAGTAAAGAACGGTAAGAAACATCTCAGACAGACCTGTATAACCTGCTATAGAAAAGTAAAAAAAGATTATAAAAAAAGAAAAAGGGATTGGTACAATAAGGTAAAGAAAAATTTAAGTTGTGCTGAATGTGGATACTCAAAACTAACCCACGAAAAATTCAGCTCTCACGCTTTGGAGTTTCATCATCATAATAAAGACAAGTCTTTTGCAATATCAGATGGGATATACTTAGGTTTTTCAAAAAGAAAAATTGTAGAAGAAATAAAAAAATGTACAGTGCTGTGCTCAAGATGCCACGTAGAAGAACACTATAAATTAAATTAAATATATGTCAGAATCAAAAACAATTTTAAATCAACTAACAGAAGACTTCCCGGATGAAACATTCTTATACCCAACAGGGTATGAAGATTGTGTTGTAGGTCTCCAATACGCATCCAACGTACTCATAATGGATTCCAATAAGATTATCAATAAGCTAATAGTAAACGAGGGATTAAGCGAGGCAGATGCCATTGAATATTTCAACTACAACATTGCAGGTGCAGGAGGAGATGGTTTTCCTATATACGTATACATCCCCGAAGAAGAATGAGCCCTCGTTTTGAAACAGAAAAAGACAGGGACAGAGAACTAAGAGCCATAACAAAATTTGTTGAGCGGTTCAATGGTTCGTTCAAGAAGCTTGACCCATTTGATGTAGACTACAGGGTGTATAACGACAAAGGAAACCTTATAGCTTACATCGAAGTAAAAGGTAGGCTGAGAGAAATGTCTGATGCTTATCCCCTTCCTATATCTGCAACCAAAGTAACTAAGCTATGCGCCAAGAGGTTAAATCCTGTAGTCATATGGGCGTGTGAAGATGGAATTATCTACGGGAAGGTAAACGAGATTGTGGGTGAGGCAAGATGGGGAGGTCGTAAGCCACGTAAAGATGCATACTCCGACGAGGAGCTGATGATATACTATCCCAAACAAAAAACATTCAAGTACGCAAAGTATTATTAGTGTCGCTGACGACACTATCTAATCCTGCGGAACTTTCTTCTTTTCATTTCTGATTCTCTTTTCTTCTTCAGCTTATCTCTATCCTTGGTTCTTTTTTCCGATTGTTTTTTTATCTCCTTTTCACGCTTATCTCTCTCTCCGAACTGTTTTTTGTAAGCATTCGGGTTGTACTCCTTCAAGTCTCTTTCATACTGTTTCTGTTCTGTCTTGGTTCGTTTCCCCTTTGATTCCTTTGCTTTCTTCTCTGCTTCTGTTTCTCCACTCGGCGAGTATGATTTGCTGATACCCAAAGCATCGAAGGTAGCTTGGTCAAACTCCGCCCCATCAGTTCCGAACATATTGTACAGCCCTATGAACGGGTCCGTCTGCATCCCTAATACTACTTCAACTATAGGCTTTAGACTTCCTGCCCATCCATACTTCTCTATTTCTTTATTTACTTTATAGTATATGCTTAAGATAGGATTGGTAACATCACCGGCAAATTTATTCCCGCCAAACTCTCTCTCTGCAAAACTTCCTAATAATGGAATCTGATATAAAAGATTAAGACCCATCATTGCCTCTTTCATTTTCTTAAGAGCCTCATCCCTGTCGTCGTCGTCTCCCTTTATAAACTTAGCGAGGTTGGCTGTCCCCGCGAACATAACATTCGCTATCCCAAGGTTAAGAGCAAATGCTCTAACATCTTTTCTCTTTGGTGCAGCCTTGGCAGCCTCTTTTCTTTTTTGATTCGCCTCCTTCATCTTGCCCTGTGCCGCAAGCATAGATGCCTCTGCAGATAGCCTTAAAGACATTGCCGAATCTCTTCTCATATTCTTGGTTGACTGCATTACCCTGTTCATCTGTAGGAACAATGTGCTTCCGAACATTGTGAAGGAGCGAATAAGTGCGTTGTTATCAAATTGAAGAGGTATTTTATCTGCAGCTCTACGCGACTGCTGTGTGGCGTTGTAATTGTTGAAAGCCTCTACAGCCTCCGTCTTACTCATACCGTTCTTTATGTTACGCTTGTGGTTAATCATATACCCCATCACACCTAAGATATCACCTAACACTGTTGGTGCTGCTGCGGATGTTCTGATTAATGCTCTTGCTCTTTTAAACCTTGATGACTCTTTGTTTACATTCTTAAAAGTTTTAGAACCCGATTCCAATCCGTATACATCACCCTCAATACCCTGCTCAACCCTTCTCTTGAATGTGGCTGACATCTCCATAGCTTGGTGTATCGGTCCATTCTTACCCACTAAGTCCAATGGCAGTGATAATATTGTAGTCGCCGCGTCAAACATAAACCCAAGCGTATCCATTCCGGGGATATATCTTTTTCCTTTACCCCTGTAGTTGTAATCTTCAAAAGCTTGTACGAATGATGATGCCTGCTTTAATATTTGTATCGTCTTAAAGGATAATGCGAATGATGTGAACTGAGTCTGAAGTTTTGTCAGCAGTTTGTTTTTATTCCCGCCTTCTAAAGAAGCAGGATTTATAGCTTGATTAATTGCTATCTTCATAGCTCTTAAAATCTTAGACTCTTGAAGTAATAGACCTACTTCCGGTATGCTAAAGAAATCATTCATCTCACGCACTCCCTCGGCATAAGCCATAAACTTTTCCATTGTCTGCGTGTGATTGTCAAGAGTGCTGAAGAAGTCTGCTCCTACTAAGTCTATGTCTGATTTGTAGTTCTCACGTTGTTTGAATGAATCTGCTGTCTCTGCGTTAAATATACCGCTGAAGTCACCGTTCTCTAAAATTCCACCCGTTTCTTTACTGCTAATTGTTTTTGTTGGAAAATAGTTTTCTATGAACCCTAAGTTAACATTGTTCACCTGTGCATACACACCATTGACCTGCTCGTAGTATTCGTTACTCAAGAAGCTGACGACACCCTCAACGAACTTTACCACATCCGGCTCAAGTATTTCCTTTATTTCCTGTAACTGTTCTTTCCCTATGCCTTGGTTCTCAAGCTTAGCTCTCTGAACATCGTTAAGACTAAGCGCATATATACGCATCAGTTGGTCAGCATTAAGCTTCTGTTCGGATACTGTTTGTTTTCCGTCTTTGTTTACAACAGTCTTTATTCTATGTATCCCTGTATACAATCTTCTTTTAACTCCCTTGATACCCCCAACAATGCCCACTGATTCTGCAATTTGGTCAAGCTTCTTACGTGTCGCGATAGTCCCTCGGTTGTTGTTCTCATCCATTCTGTTGAGTGACTTATAGGTGTTGTCGGTGAATATAGATTTCCCTTCTGTTATTCTATCCGCTATGTTTGCTAATGTTTCAACATTACTAATACTGTTTTTAGCACTTTGTATCCAATCTTTTATCGTGTCAAATTTAAAGCTTGATTTCACCCACTCAAATATTGCCTCCGGGATTTTTCTTTCTCTTATTAATGCGCGAACCTCATCCTTCTTAGAGTTTAGTTCATTATTATTTAAGGGTTTCCCATTCTCGTCAAACAATTCGGGATTTGTTTCCTGTATCTGACTCCTTACTTTCTTAGCCTTATCTGCTCTGAGCTGTCTCCTAACAGTGTTCTCAGCCTTGAGCTGTGCGATTGATTCACTGCTCATATCCTTCAGTGTATTGAGCAGGTCATTGGTCTCCTCAAGGGTCATCCCCTGTATAGGAGCGAAGTTGTCAAGAGCCTGCACCTCAGCAAGAAGCTTCTGTTGTTTGGTAGTAAGAATCTTATCCGCTGTCAGAGGGTTCTCTTCCTGTATAAGAAGAGCCTCATTAATCTGTTGCTTTACCTCCGGGTCGTTTAGCCTGTCTCGTAGCTTCTGAATCTTCTCCTCTGCTTCTTCAATCCGAGTCTGCGTGTTGCTGATAGACTTAGCCTCTGCTTTTGTGCTACGCTTCTTACCCTCAAGCTCCTGTATTTTAGTCGCTTTCTCTTCTGCTGATAGCCTTGTGTTCTCGTTTACCTTATCTATCTTATTTTCTATGTCGAATAATCTTTGGTCAATCTTAGACTGAAGTGCCTGCATACCCGCTCGTGCTCGTGCAAGGTCAACGATATCTTCTACTATAGGAAGAACAGCTTTAAAGTATAGCTGTGTTGCTGCGTTAACCCCTGCACCTCTACGCTTTCCGCTCCTTGTTATCTTTACCTTTGATTTCTTTTTAAGTATGTCAAGGATACCCGTTACGGTCTCCGCTTTCATACGTGCTCGTGCGTTTTGTATTTCAATCTCTACCTTCTCAATCTTAGATTCAAAGTTCTCTACGGTTGAATCCACAAGAAGCTTGTTGATTCTTTGTATAGCACCACGCGTATACGGAGTATCCGGTAGGCTCTGTCTGATGTAGTTCTTCAGTCTTATCTGAGCTTCTTTTAGGTTTTTCTTTCCAATCTTTCTTTGCTTGAGTGTCTCTCTAATCTTAGCCATCTCCGCCTGTACTCTTCTATTGGAACGGATAGGTCCCTGTGCATCAAAGTCTCTGTATAGCGATTGGTCATACCCCAATAGAATCTCTTGTTGTGTCTGTTCGGGTTGTTTCTTAAATATTGGATTAGCCTTTAATGTTTCCTGTGCTTTCTGTCTTATCTGAGAGAAAGTTTTGTTACGTGCTCTTACTCCCGACACTCCGCCTCTTGGTCCCATCACTGCAAACTGACGAACAGTTTCTTGCGTCTCATCAAATAGCTGACGTGCCTCGTCAATACCACCCTCTACTTTCTCAAATGCTCGTGGCATCGGACGTGTTTCGTTTACGATATCAACCGTAAGAGCTTCATTAATATTACCTGTTGAGAAGCCTCTATCTTTTAGCACCTCTCTGATTGCGGCATCCGTGAAGCCGAGTCTTCTACCCCTGTCTATTACATCAAATATAGGAGATGTTCTACTAAATAAAACCTCCGGGTTCTTCATCTTCTTTTGCTGAACCTCTGTAATCTTTAGGTCCTTACCGCTGAATACATCAGCCAATGCTGTGCCTAAAAACTTATCAAGGGTTAAGTTCTGAATTTCTTTAGCTGTTAAGTCCTTAGATAGCGTTGGGAATTGGTCCTTTATGTATGACCACATTCCAAGTAACCACTCTTTAAACTGCGCGTTTAGAGATGCGTTTGCTATGGTTTCTCCTTTGTTTCCTATGAGTATAGCCATAGCCTCTTTTGCTGCGGCTACCCTGTCTCCATCAAACTTCTTTAGCTGCTTCTGAAACTCTTCGGTCTGCTCAACAAGAGACACACCCTTAGCGTAAATCTCTTTACCCTTCGTTGTTGTCTGCAAGTAGTTCTGCCACACGTGACCCATCTCGTGAATCTGAGTGTTGAACAAATCAGATTTGTTGTTGTGAACCTCCGGATTTACGTACACGTCTCCGTCTACAGTGACACCATAAACAACATCACCATCCTTCATAACAGCCTGTACCCTATCCGAGTTCATAACAGCCTCAAACGTAGCTTGGTCTGTGGATATAGCTGTGTTTGGGAATGCTAAGTTCATAAAGTTAGCAAGCTTATTGGCATCACTGACGCTCTCAACTGATGTGATAGCACCAACCATACCCTTCTGAGGTATGCCCTTGCCCACGTTAAGAGCGTTTTCAATAGCCTTATCTTCGGATATACTCTCGCCTACTTCGCCTTCTTTCTGTGCAGCCAAAGCCTTTTCCTCTGCCTTCACAGCCTTGCCTATTACAGCAGAAAAAGTTTCTCCGTATGTATCAAGAATGTTCTGCGGATTCTCAAGAACCCCTATCGTCTTACCCTTGATACCACCTTTATAGTTCGGGTGCTCTATGCTCACCACGCCGCCTGCTTCAGCCCAACTCTTTCCGTCTTTCTTTGCAACCTCGACTCCCTGCAGTGAGATGATACTCTTCTGAGGTACGTTCTTAGTGGATGGCTCGGTGATAAGGTCTGTGATAACCGCTAAGTTTAATAGCTGTTCTGAATTTGCTATACCCTCTGCTAATAATTGAGCTGTGATTGGGCTCTTAGAATTAGGGGCTGATACTCTTTTTTTCTGTCCCGGCATATTAGGACCACCAACCGTCATCATCTTTATCAGAGCTGTCCGTGCGGGCAATGTCATCTGCCTAAGATTATCGGGTGTCAATAGTTCTTTAAAATTGGTTATGTTATTGTTGCTTAACATTCCTATTATATTCTTCACACCTTTTCTTTCTGCATCTGTGCTATACTTAGGCTGTCTTCTTTTTATATCCTCCTTGAACGCCGCGAATGCTTCCTGCTTATTCTTCTCCGGTATCTGTGATATGTTGTCCAAGAACACTCTGAACACCGCCTCGTTTGATAGCATTGAGCCCTCACTCATTTTTACTACGGGCATCGGAACGAGACCCGCTAACTTTGGATTCGCTTCCCAAAACCTGTGAAACAGTTCCTTATTATTCTCGTAAGCCCTTCGTGCTTTATTCAAAAACTCTCCTGCTTTCTTCTCGTCTATACTCGCCCAAGCTAAGTTCTCATTCCCCTCAATCCCTGTGAAACCAACACCACCCTGTAGATTATCTATCGTTGTTCCTGTGTTAGGATTCACAACGCTACCTATAGTAAGTTGGTCTGAGATATTAAACACAACAGGTATGCCATTGATAACCTCAAGGTTCTTTATTCTCGGCATCGGTCTCGATGCTCTTTCATCAAGGCTGTTTATGTCAGTCTTCTCCTCTGTTGTCTTTGTTTTTTCTGCAAGACTAAAGTCAGCATTAGGAGACTTCTCAGCAAGCTCATTTATCTTCTCTGTTATAACCTCTTCCTCTGTGGTAGTCTCTTTGGTAGCCTCTCTTTCATCAGTCCTAAAATCAACGCCCGAATCAAGTTTCTTTTTTAGCTTAGCGATTCTTGACTTAGCTTTCCTTGCCTCTCTTTTCGCTTCTGACAAATCAAATTGATAGTTCTCTATGGCGGCATCCCTATCGTTCATAAAGCCATCTCTTTCAGCTTCGAGGTCATCAAGCTTATCTTGTTTCTTTTGTTTAGATAAGGTTTTATTTTTTCTAACCTTAGCCTTCTCTTCTTTTATTCTTTGAGCCTCTTCTTTATAGTTATCCTTTTCGTTTTGAATTTCTTCTTGAATGTTTTCAAGGTTCATTTCTAAATCGTCAAGCTCATTGTTTTCAATATCTGCTATTTCAGCCTCAATCTCTTCTCTCTTGGATTGCGTTTCCTCAGCTACAGGTGAAGCTTCCTCGGTGACTTGTTCATCAATCTGCTCTTGGGTAAGCATAACATCTCCCTCATCTATAGGACCCTCTTCGGTAGTCACCTCTTCCTCAACCACTGTTTCAGTCGGTGTCGTTGGCGACACTTCCTCCTGCTGTGTTCCAAACTCCTCGTCAACTATTCTACCGAGTTCCTCGGTCTCTGCCTTGAGTGTCGTTGGCGACACTTCCTCTGTTGCTACCGTCTCTTGGGTTGTAGGTTTTTTATTCTTTAACTGTTTGGTAATTTCTTTTGCTTTGCTATTTGTATCGGTAAAGTCACTAATGAATTTAGCATCTCTAACAACAGTAACATCCTGCTTTACTTGTGGTCCATCATATATGTTTTTAAAAACAACCGCATCATAACCATTTTCAAAAGCATCTTGAATAATTTTATTTTTATTTTTGCCTTCTGAAGTAGCTTGCCCTTCAAAATCTACTTCTAAAACATTATCAGTATTTAATGTAGCTGAATAAATGGTTGGTTGAATTCCTTTTAATTTACCTAAACCTACAGAGGTAAGTAAATTACCCAATGGGTCCATTGTTTCCTTAGAATAATACTCAGCTATATAGGGGTCGTTGCTAAAAAATATACCTTGAGCCTGTCCTGCATCTGCACTTGAACCCACCTTTGACATATCAAAACTCTGAAACTTACGAGGTGAACCTGTAAACAATAATCTTTTACCATTTTTATTATATACGGGTGACTTTAAAGAACCATCATCTAAAGCTTCCTCTACCACATTAATATTTTCAACCGTCTCCTCCGGCATCACCTCTTGTGTTGTTGTGGTCTCCTCTACTTGAGGCTGATTGTCAAGCCCAAACATCTTAACAGCCTCTTCTTTAATCTGCTCTTCTGTTACTTCTGTCTTCTTTGCATACTTAACCTTAGACCCTCTGAAAGTCTTGACTCCAAACCTTCTGAGTCTCTGACCAAGAGTGACCCTCTGTTTTTTTCTTAAATTATTTTCTGCTTTCTTTAGGTATTCCTGTTGGTCTGTATCTGATAGGTCCTCAAATGTTGGTTGCTTTTCTTCTACCTGTTCCGTTTCAATGGTCTCAGATTGTTCGGTTTCGCTTGGTACTTCCCGTACTTCGCCTTCCACTTCTTCCACAACTCCGGCTTGTTTATCTGCAGGTACTGCTCCTGTTTCTTGCTCTTGAATGGCATCTACTTTTGTCTTTAAAAATTCACTTACTTCCTCATCGTTGTCAACTCTTGCTCTTGTCTTAAGAATCTTTCTCTTAGACATCTTCTCTATACGCTTCATAAACTCCTCCTTGGTGTAGGAGATATTGTTTATTGTATACTTACCAACATCACTACGAACATCGGTATTTGTTGTTTGGTCAAGACCAATGATGTTTAGGTTGGTCTCTGTTCCTGATTCTTTAAGATTACCCGTCTCAGCAATCTCAGAAATCTCTTTATTTATCTCTGTTACCTTTTGAGAGAATGCAGACTTCCTGTTTGCTGTGCTCGTAAGCTCTTTCTTAGCAGCCATAAGCTCCATTACACGAGACTGAGTCTTCTTATTGGACTTTGTGTCCTTGTTTATGTCTAAGACGTTCTTAGCGTCTCTTTTAAGACCTAAGTTCTCACGTATTCTTTGAGTCTGTTCTGTGTTAATCTTGCCTAACCTTTCCATATTATCAGCCCAAGAAAGAATACGCTCCTCAGAAACATTCTCGCTCATCATACCGTCTATAGTAGCAAGCTTGTTTGCAAGGTCTACATTATTGGTGTTACGAGCATCCTTGTACAGGTTGATTGCCATAGCACCTGTGTTGTTCCCAAATCCACCCATAGCCTCAGCGAATATTTCTTTTCCTGATACCTGTTCTCCGGCGTTTACCTGTGCAAGAAACTCACCTGTCGCCTCTCCTAAAGGGTCAACAACCGCACGCTCACCCAACATCGCGCTTACTCTTGCGGTCTTAGAAGATAAACCACCTACCTTAAATACTCTACCTGCAAGACCTGCTGTTACATAATTCATAACAGCAATGGGCACACCTCTTTCGTGACCCTTCTTGCTTCCCTCTTTCCAAACCTCCTCGTCCTTTAATGCTTTTACAACATCGTTAGGGTCCATCATATTGTACCCCTTCTCTCTTGCTACATCAAGTATGGAGTTGGTATACTCCATAGCGTATCCCGTTGCTGCAAATCCTGTTTTAAATCCTTGACCTGCGCCAAGCACGGCTCCTGCAGATGTACCATACCCCGGAACTATAAAAGTACCTACACCCGCACCTGTTGCCGCACCTGTTGCTGTTGTTGTTCCAATAATCTTTGTTCCATATGGTAGCATCTGAGATAAGCTTCCCGCAACGAATGTCGCTGTTAATTCAAATGGGTCATCCTTGAAAGCATCCCAACCCTCTCTAAAATCACGGGCACTGTTCCAACGGTACTCTGCTCTTCCCGGAGCGCGAGACTGTGCCGCTTCAAGGTTCTCCACTATAGTCTTTGCTGCTTCTTCTACTGAGGCGTTATCATCTATATCTGTAATCCCTAATGATATGTAAAGAATCTCCTGTGCCGCCTGCCCATTATCGAAACCATTTCTCCAACTGCTATAAACTGCCTTCCAATTTTCATCGAATGCACTACGCACGTTCTTGTCAAACTTACCATCAAACCAAGTATTAGCCAATTCGTATTGTGTTGCCGCATACTGTGACTCTGTTCTTGCAACGTCATAGTTAGTGAGCAGGTTGTTTATCTCCTCAAATTCTTCTTTATTTTTAGGCTCATACTTTTTTAAGCTTTCTATTTCTAGACCAAACTTATCTATAGATTCTTGATTTAATGTTTGTTGTTGATTTAATGCTACTTGATTGGTGACAATGGCATCCTTAGAAACCCTGTTAAACTTACCCTCTACGTATACATCAAAGTCCTCACGAACGGTTCTAAATTGGTCATCATTAACAAACTCCATAAGGCTATTAGCATCACGGTCTATATTTTTCTTTACCTCTTCAATATCAGTCCTTAGCTTTTCTCCTGCATAAAAATCTGCATACTTCTCTTTCTCTTCTTTTGTAAGATTTTCTTTATCAGTGTACCCTCTTGTTTCAAGAAACATTTGAGTCTCCTTAAGCTCATCATACCTGTCTAGCGCATCTCTGTAAGACCTGTAATCTAGTCCTCTTTTTTCAAAGAATCTATTGGCTTCGTAATCAAATGTATTTACATTCTTCCAAGACCCCTCGGCAAAGTTAGCAGCATCTTCTTCGTTCTCAAACCAAGTTAGCTCATTTCTTTTATCAGCTTCATCAAGAGCAGCATCCATATCAAGCTCAAGCCATTCTTCAGAACCACTACCGTAGTATCTTAGATTAGGATTCTTTGGGAATAATGTTGGATAAGCGACATACTTTCCGTCAACCTCAGCATAGGTCATCAGCACCGTAGACTCTGTACCATCTCCATTATCCCTTGCGCCTGTACGCATATCTCTTATACGAATAGAGTTTGTTATATCGTCATCCTCAAGACCTTTGTTAAACTTATTAGATGGCTCAGCGTGTTTGTTTAAAAAAGATTGTAGCTTTGTTACTTCTTCTTCTGCTGAAGAATCAAACCAAGTATCAAAGTCTATCTCCATTTTTTCACCATCAGCGGCTATAACCTCAAGAGCATCTCCCCAACCTATTTGTTTAAAATTAAAACCAAACTCTCCAAAGTCTTTGTTTAGATATGCCTGTGCGTCTTCTTCGTTCTGCTGTATAACATATTTTGTTATACTATTAACTCTACTCGTAAACTGAGGCGGAAGAAACTCACGAAACTCGTCTAATTCTTTTTGAAGCCCTTCAGCTTCTTTCTTTTCTTTATCCTGTATTTCTTTTGTTGCTGCTTCTTGTTTGATTTTTTGCTGAATATTATTTAATCTTTCCTCAGTTTTTACATCATCCTTGTACTCAAGAGCTTTCTTAAAACCAAGTTCAGCATTGTATAAATCTCCCGCTAACTCTGCTCTCGCTGCCTCTGTTGCTATCTCATCAAACTTCTGTGTCTGTGATTCCTCTACAGCCCCCATAAGTTTACGTGGTGTTTTGGGGGTTGATGGTGTCTCTATTGCTGTAGACATAGACTCAACCTGCGTAGGGTCTGACACCCTCTCGCTATCTTCCTCAAAGGTGAAACCGCTGAGCTGCCGCTCTCTTATTTGTTCGGGGGTAAGCCCCTCATTCTCTACTGATTCCGATGAACCATCTGCCAATGTGGATACCGTAGTATCTTGAATTTTTTCTTTTATTCTTTCTAAGAAAGGAGTTGAGGTATCGGCTGACTCTTCTCCAACGTCTTTTTTTTTTACAGGAAGGTCTTCTGTTGAGAAACTAATTCCAATTAATTCTGCAAAATCTTGCTTCGTTCCCTTATATCCTGTTGATGTAAAGGATGAAAAGCCATCTTGAAATGCTTCCGGGTTAGTCTCTAATAATATTTTAAAATCATCCGGACTACCATTATATCCTGTGCTTACAAACTCTTTATATAAATCGTTAAATGCTTCTTCGTTCACTATGGTTTGTTTTTATTGTATATGCTTCGGTCTTTCTTAGGGGGTGTCTTTGACGACACTTCTTTCTTTTGTGTTTTTCTGTAATCGTATGTCTCATCAAATAAGTCCTCTACTGCATCTGCTCCTAATGATAATATATAATCTCTAAACTCACCAAATTCTCTAGAATTATATTCATTTAAATCAAGGCTGTTTATTTCATTACCATCTGCATCTTCAAGTGTAATTACATCATATCCCGGTGTAAGAGGTATAGTAACTTTAATTTCATCTGATAAACCAAGTGAGCTTATCATTGCTCTTACGTTTTTAGCGGCTTCATCTTCATCACCTATGACAAGTCTATCCGTGTTGAATAACTCTGCGTTTGGACCCTCTGTCTTGTTGTACCTTATAAACGCTTCCTTTTCCGTTTCCTCAAACTCCGGGGTTCCTGCTCTTCCCGAAGACATACCCCTCAGACCTGTAGGGTCTATCGTTGTTACTCCTCCAAGAATTGCGTTCATATCATCCGCTCCCATAACACCGAATATTTCTGTACCTAAGTTCATCCAAGCTGTAGCATCGGTCCCAACAGGTCCTGTGGTGGTAAAGTCGTTGTCTGAATCTGAATGTTTAAAAGTAATCTTGCCATCTTGTTCAAAAATAATATCGACTACTTTGTCATCTTTCTCTCCCTTCCCTACATTAGCCGCCATAATAACAGCATCTATGTTGTTCTGTCTTGATGTCTCGTCGGTAGCAGTACCAATATTTTTCCACAGCTCAACAAGGTTTTCTTGTTTCTCTTTGTCCTCTCGACTTTTAATAGTTGCGGAAGTTGGCTGTGGTGCAAAAGCCTTAGCCCCTGCAGATTTCGCTTCTTCGCTTACAGATATTTTACTACGCATCTGAATTTTTAGATAGTCATAAGCCTTCTGTATCTGCCCCTCTGTTGGCTCAGCAACAAGACCTGTGGGTGTGGTTCTGTAAAATATAACAGACTCATCTCCTCTTGCGTGTGCTGCTTTGGCTTTTTTCTCATCTAACTCAGTGGTAAATGTTTCATTTAAGTTCTCTGTTAGTATTGATGTTACGTTATATGGATTAACTAACATCTTATCAATAGCAAATTTTTCTTGTGCTGAATAAGAACTAGCCGCTAATGTTTCATAGTATTCTACTTCTCCAATAAGTTTGTTATCGTAGTCTTTTTTAAGACTTTCTAATTCTGCTTTAGTAAGATACTGCCCCTCTTTTTTATCAGATAACGTATATATCTTATTTAGGTCACCGCCTTTACTTGCAGCCAATATAATTGCTGACGTAACATCTCCAAGCTGTTCTACTTCTGCAGCAGTAGCTGAATCTACGTCAAAATAATCGTATTTAGCTTTAATTCTATTTTTTAATTCACCTACAGTATAAACATCATTAGCACTATCACTGATAACCCTCACCTGCTTTCCGTCAATAGTCTTATTTACGTACTTTCCTAAACTAACTACTCCATTGGTAGGGTTTATAACAGCGTCTGTATTTTTTAAATTGCTTAAACCCTCTACCATCGCCATTAGGTCAGACTCTAATTGCTGACTTCTATTAGCGGGGTCTATGTTATCTATTCTGTCCATCTTATCTTGATACTCAGCTTCATAATCTTTAGCTAAATCAAACATCTGAGATGTTCCGTCGTTTAGATTCTGCCTCATAACCGCATAATTATTAGGCTTAAGAATTCCGGACTTTAATAATCTGTCTTGAATTAACAACTGTTCTTGCGCCTTGTCTGCAAATTTAATAGCAAACTCATTTGCAGTCGCAAAATCTCCCGAAGGCAAGTCATCTGTAAGAACTTTTTGTTGTCTGCGTGAAGCTTCATCAATAGCCGCTTTCTTTTCCTCTCGGATACGTGCTTCTTCTTGAAGCATATCGGTCATTCCCTGTCCGACCTGCGCCCAATTTATTGTTGAGTCTGCGCTTCTCTCTGCGTATTTATAATAGGTAGCCATAGTTTATTTAAAGATTAGGTCCTTGATTTGGGTCTTGATAAGCATTAGTAAAATCACTTCCAAAATATAAATTTTGTCTTTGAGTTTTTGACATACCTTTTTTAAATCCTCTATACTGTTGAGGACTCATATTCTGATAGTATTGCTGTGTGACAGCATCTCCAAACTGACTTGCATTAATGTTAAATGGATTATTATCCATCATTGAGGGACTCATAGAATTAGGGTCAAATGTATTTTTAAGTGTACTCAGACCGCTTTCAGTTCCTGCCATTTTTCCTATAGCCGCTCTTTGAGCTGTTTGATTCTGTTGGTACAATGGAACCATAGACAATCCCTGTTGAGCCACACTTCCAATACCCTGTATACCCTCAGATATTTTAGCGGCACGCATTTCTTCTGCGTTTGCTGCAGCCTGCTGTGCTCCTGCTACCTCCTCTAAGTCTAACTGAACATTAAGGTCACGTAGTCGTGAGTCCTCTTGAGCTGTAAGCTTCTCAAGGTCTGATAATTCTTTACCCATAGCTGTTCGTGTAGCCGCCTGCTGCTTCTGTCCTGCTAATGCAAGCCTTCCTACACCACCTGCAACACCACGCTGCCCGGATTCTTGAAGAGCCTGTAGTGCTCCTGCTTCTGCTTGTAACGTAGCATCACGCTCTAACTCATACGCTTCTTTTTGTACAGCTAAATCCTCAAAGTAGTTCACATCCAAAGCGGAACGAGCGTCTTTCATAGCATCATCTGCTTTGGTTGCCGCATCCTCAGCTAATTTCTTTTGCTTGCCTGCTTGTATAAATGAAGCGGTAGTTGTTCCCACTGATATCGCTAATCCTGCTATCGCTATTCCTGACATAATCCTTTAATTTTGTTTATAGTTTCTTGAGGCAACTCCTTATAGTTATTTGTATAAACATCTGCCTCTGCTTCTTCAAAAGTTTTTGCATCCGTTTTATATACACAACACCACTCCGTGTCTTCGTGAATATAAAGAACTCTTTGAGTTCCTGTCTGCGTAAAAATAGTATGGGGTCCGACTATTGTTTTAAGTTCTCCACTGTCAGTCAGATAAGAAACTTTACCCTTCAGTAAAAATGACGGATGCTGTTGCTTATGAATCATACTAACAACAAGAGAGCCCTTGGGCATAAATAATTCTCTTGTGTAAAGACCACCCTCAATGTGCTGCTTTAGTGGATACATTTCTGCCATTTCTTTTGACTGAGGTGTACCTGCTTTATGCTCTAAGAAACCTTCAATTTTTTTTAATTGATTTTGAAAGTCTTCTATTCTATCCCATATAAGACCTCTGCTCTCTTGAACATACTCAAGAATCTGTTCGGGTCGGTACTCTTCTGTTTTAGAAACTTCTAATATCTCCATACTCCTACAAAGATAGGAATTTTAAGGGAAACTTTTCATCAACTCGGTCTCTACAGCAAATAGTTCTGTAGCTGTGGTGTCATCATTCGTTAGAGTAAACTCGCAATAGTGACCTAATACACCGTGAGACTCTGCAACTTGGTTCTTTATAAACATAAAATAATCTGTCTGCGTAAGCGGTATATTACCCGTCGGTACAGTGTTGACAACAATCTGATTGACTCCTTCGGGAAGGTCAATGTTGATGGATGTAACAACTCCGCATATAGTTGGTGTAGCATTCGTCATCGGTGGCACAGGAGCAGGAGATATAAAGTAAAAGGTATCACCAATACTCAAGATGCTTCCGATAGATGTGTTGATGTTAAAGTTTATCTCTACCGCCGCAGGGTCTGATGAATCTACACTCTGACTTGAGGCTATACCATTTAAAGAACGTAATGGATATTCCGATGCAGATGCAGGGGTTAATGCTGTGTCTCTAATAAAAGCAAACCAATTTCCCTCTTTCTTGACAAACCAATCCGCATCAATATTTCCACCTGTCTGTTGGTCTGATGTAAACGTTCCTGTCCAAGCTGAGTCAGACTCTAGGTGTATGGTCTTAAATATTTTATTCTCCAACGGAGTGTCGTTGAAGACACTCGTCATCTGAGAAGAAGTAAAAGAACCATAGTAAGTGTTTCTTTCTTCATTAGTGTTATGTCTGTACAGATTACCTCCTTTAAATGAATATAAATAATTATTCATACCTATCATCATATCCGGATAGTAAGAATAAAAAGATGGGAATCCTTTAGAAGATTCGCTGTACGTAAGTGTGTAGTTTCCTGTTAATCCTTCCATATATTTTAGCTAAAGTAATCAAATACAATATACATATACTGTTCTGTACCTCCTGCAGGAAGCGTGTATGTTCCTGTGATTGTAGGTATCGCACCTGTCTGTGGAAGCACCTGTAATCCGGGGTCAATTAATAAAGAGTTATACCCCACAAATGTAGGTGGGTAAAGCGTTGAGCTTCTACAAAACAACATTCTATTACTCGGTTGAAACTTGTAATTATCTGAAGGTGGTATGGAATTGCTTATCACAGATAAAACATCTCCGTTGTTAGGTATTATTCCGCCACCTTGAGGAGCGGTAACAACCGTTGTAGAAGATACAATAGGCGTAGATATGGTAGGCTTGCCCGGTGAAAACTCAACTTGCTCGCTCTGAAGTGCTGAAGTAAATGAACCGTCTGTCCATTGATATTGATTGTGAATAAACTTACCTGCATCAGAAGCGTCAGTAACACAAAAAGTAGTAAGAGTTACTTCCTGTGCCTGCGGGCATCCAATCATAACCTCAAGCTCAACAGTTTGCTTACCTGATGCGGAGGACGGTGTTAATGTAATAACAACATCCGTATCTCCCACGCTGTCTTTGTTAAAACTAAAGGTCCCTGCGCCAATAGTGTTTATAAAGGTTGACGTTCCTTGATAGTCCTCTGCTATAGTTATACCCCCGCTTGCGCCTGCATCTGAAGCAATAGACAATATGTTATATTCTATATCGCAAATTCCAACCGTGTTCCCTAAATTAACTGTAAAGGAAATAGGGTTCTCTTGTGTAACAGTAATGGTTCTTCTAACTCCGCAATTTTGCGTTGGTTCATCTTTTGGAATTTTAGTTTCGTTAGATGACAGCACATACTCATTCATATACGGGTCAAAGGCTCCAAGCTTCTGCGTATCTGAACTTCCAATAAATAAATCTCTAAACCAAGAACGCATCCCCATTTCTGAAATTACAGTGAGCTGTTCTGCTTGTCCCGAACCTTTAAGCTGTATGAGCGCACCTCTTTTTGCATCCGTAAAGAATTTATAGAATCCCCACTTTACGTAGCTCTCCGGGTTCTGACTTATGCCATACTTCTCTACTCTCGCTATCTGCGTTCCTAATACTTCGGGTACAGAAGCTATAGAGCCACCTCCTGTGGAGTCACTAAGTAGATTCTTTCCTGCAAGCACGTAAGATATTTTGTCTTCCTGTAGCGTTAATATATCTGTTTCTCTTCCGTCAATTAATTCTATAGAACCAAAGGAGTCCTCTAAGGGTTTAAAATTTAAAAGACCAAGGTTGAATTCATTGAGCTTGTTTACGTTCGTCTCATCGTTAAATACACCGCTATAAGTTAAGTCTGCAAACCTGTGAACTCTTGAATAATCTTCAGCGGCTGTAGAAAAGAATCTTTCTCCAAGCTCCATAGGCTTACCAACTATAGAGTCTAATATCTTAAAACTCTCAATGCCATTACCAAAAGAATAGCAGTTTCCAAAAGTAGATTTAACAATCGCATCGTCTATTGCTGTTTGGTCTTGACCGCCTCCTATAGCGGGGGAACCACTGTGAAAACCTGTGGCTTGGTCTATAGCATAAGACTCAGACCCTTCATACCAAAGGTCGGGAGTTGCATCTTCCGGTTGTGTTTCAAAAACAAGAAGATTTTCTGAACGGAATATCTGCCACTCACAAGTAATGGATGACCTTTTCTTTTCGCTGTTACCATTACCGCATCTTGGTGGACCCGTCATAATAAATCTGATGTCAGTTCCGTTCTTATACCATCTATAATAATTCGTAAGGCTTCCCGCATAAGCATCCATACCATAGTTGTTTGCGGCTGATGTGACAACGGGTAAGTAAGTGTTAGTGATAGAGCTACCATTTCCTGTTGTGGATTCACCATCTGATAAAGTACCTTGAATTCCTTGTCCTTCAAACCACGAGGCTATATCGGGATAGTCAGCATCCGCAAAGAAAGTCCTATCGTACTCATAAATTCTTCTTTCACAGTTATTATTTCCATCTCCTGTACCAAGTCTTTGAAACTTAAACTTTAAAACTATTCTTGCTCTTTCCGGAATTGTAAAATCACCAAGCCCCCTATAAGCCATAAGCGGTTGGTCCTTGCCATTGAAATTGTTAAATACGGTTTCTTGTCCGGGATTAATTAACGCATTGTCGGGTAGGTTTAAGCTAATGCTATTTGTAGCCAACTTAATATATGTACCCGAAGGTAAGGGGATAGGGTCACCTGAATCATCAGTTGGTGCAGGGTCTAAAAAGTTTTTTTGTTGTGGGTTTTTCTCTAATACTACCACTTCGGTGCACGTATTCATAGGACCTACAGAATCTCTTTTTACATTTAAAGTGTCACCCTCTTCTACTTTTCTAGTATTCTCACCCTCTAATAAAATATAACTATCACCCGTGCTTGGGTCTTGAATATAAAAGTTGGAATAAATAATATCATATCCCTTCTTGTCCGGCTTAATACATAGCTTATACCTTGTTGCAAAGGAAGGAGCAATCTGAGAAGGGGGTATGTTAAACTGAATAGAGTTTTTAAATATTGAGTTAGAACAAGGAACCTGCACTGAGTTGTTGGTACTCACCAAGGCTGTTGTAGCTCTGTTATACTCATCCATATATATTAAGCCTACCTCATAGTTTCTATTACTGTGTAAACTCAAAGGTGTCTTAACAGAGCTAAATCTATTTAGTGGATTAACTATTTGAAAGTATTCATAGGTGCTTGCTGTTGGGGTAACAACATCGTTTACCCTTCGCATTGCAGGAAGCTGTATGTTTATCACATCCGATGTTACCGCAGGAGGGGCTAATGCTAATACATACGCTATACCTTGGTTCCCATTTGCAGGAATATTATCATACCCCGATTCATACTTTGTTCTTGCTTGAGGAGTACCCGCATCTAATATATTCTGAATTGTACAGTTTATTACATCGGTAAGAGTGAACCCATTACAAGATGTAGGATTGGCTGCATCATACACAGGAAGCATTGTTCCTGTTGGGAGTGATGTACCAAGTGAATTTAAAAAGTCAGGAGATGTAGCAAGTTTGTATGCTGCTGTAGAAGTTCCATCAGTAAGATAATCTTGAATAAGAGTATACTCCCAAGTAATATCCACAGGCTGCTGTTCCTCAGCTAAAGGGGGAACAGTGTTGCTTGTGAAATCTGCGTGGTCTAAGGTAAAGTCTATAGATATTGTAGAACCCCTTGTAAGCTCAATGCCATTAAAGTCCATCTGCATTAAAGCATTGAGAACTACATACGGAGAGTTGAGAGGGTCTGCTTGGTAGCCCGGATTGCCAAGGGTTGTAGGAATATCTAACGTTGATACCTCTTCAGTTATTAAAGAGGTGTTAAAGCTTAGATTAATATTGTTTCCGTTTTTATCTTTCAAGTCATAACCCTCTACATAGTTACCATAAACAAGACGGTTACCCATTAATGTTTGTGCCTTTGCTAATAAAGGGACGTTATCATAATTTCTTAAAATTTCAGAATCGGTAAGTACAGTAAAAACTTTATATCCACTTAATTCATAAACAAAATCAGTGTTATTAGCAATACCATCTGTGTTCTTGTCAAATTTCTGTACCACTCTGACAATAGAGTTTGTAGATTCTTTGTATAACAAATCAAACCCTAATACCAAAGGGCTTCCTGTATCCATAGTTATAATTACATTGTTGTCCGCATTCTGCATTCCTTCATTTAAGAACGTAGCTATAGTGACATTAAAAAAGTCCGGCTCAAATGCAGGTCTGCTAAACTGAGATATAGCGGAGTATTGATTATCTGCATACCTGTACCTGTAAGCAAAGCAAAGAAATCTTTCTTCAATGAAGTCATCGTTACCCGGTATAGTATTAGTCTTTATGATTGGCGACGTAACAGGAGGCTTCTTTATAACAAGTATTTCTTCTGCAGTAAATTGGTCTGATAGTGTTGTTGCAGGTGATACTATTAATGGTTCCGGATAGTTATTTCTAACGTTAATTGCTCTTGGAGGATTAAGATTATCCGTAAAAAGAAGAATGTCTCTACCCGCCATATTTACTCCGTTTATTAAATATGCAGAGTCAAAGTTTAAAGTAGTGTTAGTTGGAGATGTATCGTTTTTAACGCTAACTACGTGATAAGTAATTGCATCTGTTTTCATATCCATAGAAACAATCATATCAAGTTTTCCTGTTACTCCCGGAGATACGGTTTCAAAAGAAGAGTCGTGAACAAACCAATAAATAGTTTCATTCGCGCTATCCTCATATGCTCCTATACACTTTGCATTTATGCTTAAAGAGGTTCCATTAAATCCTAATGCTGTAATCTTAGTATTACCCTTTGAGTTCTCAACTGAGCCTATCTCTGAAGCTTCAGTAGAGCCAAGTCTAACATTCATAGCGTCAACGTACTCACCATTGGGCACAAGTCTTTCGTCTACAGACTTGTTCATTCTGCCTGCTATAAAATTTCTTTTTAAATTAGCCATATTATTTTAACCACTTATCTCGACCTCGAAGATTCATTAACAATCTTCCGGGGTGAATATTACTCATTCTAATTTTAGCATTTCTTAACAATGCCATAGACTTTTTTCTTAGCCTTGCAATAATGTATTCTTGTGTTCCTGCTTTAGAGCTTAGTAGACTATACTCAATATATGCGTAGATGTAATCTTCAAAGAGCTTGTTAACGCTTACTAATGTATCGTCTCCGTTTTCCATCCCGTCAGACACATACTCAAGTATACACTGTTGGTTTGCCATATCAGAACTGAAGTTTATAACACCACCCTTCTTGTCTATCTTAAATGTGGGGTTTATGTTTGCTGTTTCAGTGCTAAGACCAAAGCGAGCTCCTATGCTGTAATCAAAATACCAAGTCCCGTCTATATTCCAACCTTCATAGTTGTTATATACACTGTTTTGGTTTAGATATATAGACCTCTTGCTTCCCGTAATCCTATCAAAGTCTATGTTAGAATTTTCGGGTTTAAGTATGTTGCCATCTTCGTCAAACAAAATTCTAAAATTATTATCCTGCAGATAAGCATCACTATAGTTAGTTTGAACATTTTCAGTTAAAGGTCTAAGAACTCCGTTCTGATATATAGATACCCGAACCCAATTTACAAAATCCGGAGGAAGAACAAATCTTAGGTTATCAGAAACGTCAAGCTCTAAAATTTTAATCTCCTTAAACGCATCGTAGTTAAGCTCTTGTATACCACGCTTTGCGTGAAACAGAACCTTATATCTCTCTTCGTTATTTATTAAACTATGGTTACCGCTGTACATCAACATAAAGTTGTTTACAATGTCGTATAGACTAACGTACTGATATGAACCCCAATTTGCATCTTCGGGATTATTACCTCCGTTCTCATAGTATTGATATGCTGTTATGTATGCCATAGTTTATCTTTCTTCTTGTGTGTCTTCTTGGTCCTGTGCCTGTCCAAACTGTACAGCTTGAACCTCTCTTATTGACATTCCTGCGTACTGAAGTATCTTCATAATCAAAGAAGGTTCGTCATCATTAGGAACTTCAAAGTCTTGATAGTCTGATTGACTTGAATCAAAAGAAGGTTCTCCATTTGTTAATTGTACATATGTCCACTTAGGGTCTTTAGGATATCGAATATACTGACAAAGTATTCCTTCTGTTAAGTCAGATGGATATGCAGTTAAAAGATTGCCCTCTTGTGAGTATACAGGAAACAATCTGTTTGGTGCAGTTAACATTGAATTATTTAGCATTGTAATCTTGCTAAGCGTAACTTTTTCAAGCTCGTTCTGTTTAGTTTTAAAGACCACATAATTAGCACCCAAATCTAAAACATTATCAAAGATACCCGAAGATAAATCTAAGGTTGTTGCATTAACAACGTTAGTAACAGTAGCAAAGGTTGCTGCCGTAGGTCTGTAATTAAAAACTATATCACCCACCTGTACTCCTAAAGATTGAAAGTTCACATTCGCATCCACAAGCTCGCCTGCTGAAACTGTGGTTACAGTTCCCGTGGCGGCAGTGGTTTGATACCCTAACACTTTATTTATCAAGTAATAATCATCTCCTGTGTATATCTGAGCAGGTAAAAAGAATGTGTTATTTGTGTTATGAGCAAGGTACTTAGTTTCTGAAAACATTTCAATCACCTCTTCATACCCCTTCTTTATATCGGCGTATCCTGTGCCCGATTGTCTTGCATTCTCTTTTAATAGCTGATAGTTATACTGATAAAAGTAATCCTCAAATATATCCATCTGCGCCTGTTTAGCAAATAGGTTAAAGTCTGATGGAGAGATGTATCCGTAGTTGTTCTTATTCAGTATAGATAGAACCGTATTTCTTACTGAGTTTATCATTCGTTATCTTCTTTACACAAAGATAAGCAAAAAAAAAGAGGGCTCCTTAAAAGCCCTCTTGTTTGATAATTTGAAAAATATTTATTCTTCTAACTGTTTTTCAAGATATTCAAGTATATCTACTCCTTCATCAGATTGCATATAAGACGTTACCACGTACATAGGCTCTTCACCGTATGGAATACTCATCAATCTCTTTTTGTTTCCCGGTAAGTTAAAGTATACTTCTTTCTTTTGATTCCTAAAAGATAATAGTCTATCGTCAAAGAATTTCTGAACTGTAGACTGTAGTTTTACAGCGGGGTCAGATATGATACTTAAGAAATCTTTTGGAGCGTTCTTGGCAAAAATAAGCATATCTCTACGTAATTCTGATGTTGTCATAGAAGATGCACCTGCACCAATAACTACTCTTGCGATTGTTTCAAGCTGCTCTATGGTTAGCTTTCTTGCTTCAACTAAAGCATCTACCTCAGCATTAAGAGCCTCAACAATTTCAGAAGCATCTTTCTCTTCATTAATCTCAGCAAATCTTTTTCCATTAAGAGGATGGTAGTGTAAAAATTCTTGAAGAACTTGATTTGTTCTTGATACTTGCAAGAATCCATCTTCAAAAACTACAGGCTCTACAATAGCGTTACCATCCTGTTCATCCTCAAACGGAGACTTTTGGTTTACTGCGTATCGTAGTGGTCTGTTAATTCCTTTGTCTTCATCAAAATGTAGAAGCGGACTTCTTCTTGAGTTTCGGACAGGCAGCATAAAAGATAAGGGTGCTGCATCCCTTAGTAATCTGTACGTTTTGTCAACGTATTTTTCTTGTTTTTTCATTTGATTTAATTTATATTAAAGTAAAAAAAAGGAGTGTCGTTGAGGACACTCCTTCGTATTGTATCAACTTTTAGTCTTCAAAAATGAAGAAGTTGTTTGCACCCATAGTACATACACATCTTTCAGATAGGAAGTGAACCTCCATTGCATCTAAAGAAGATGTTGCTGCACCACCTGCAGAACCTGTTACCCAAGACTTATATCTTCGGTCTTCAGTTTCTGACGCTCGGTAACGAACGTGTAGGAATGGACGCTTAGCGTTCTTACCAAGGATTTGGTCATACACAGATGTGGAACCTGCAGGAACCATCAATCCGTTTACAGCTCCCGAACCTGTACCTGTAGGTAAACCTCCACGCATTGTTGGGTCGTTCAAGTATTTCCAATCAGACTTATAGAAGTCATATCCTCTACGGAATCCTGTGAATCCTAAGTTAAGTGCCATCTCCTCGTCATTGTCAAACAATCCGTAAGATGTACCACCTGCTCCGTAAGAGTTTTGAGCTGCTAACATATCGTCGATATCGAAACCAAAGTCTCTGTCAAGGAAGATAACATTCTCCTCAATAGCACCTTGCTTGTCTAATCTTGAAATAATAGAGTCAAAACCTATTAGGTCAGTAGGGTTACCACCCGACCATACGTTACCACGATTCTTAACAGAGTAAAAAATACCCTCCGTACCTTTGAATCCTAAATCTTCAGCGTTACCTGTACCCGTAGTTGGGGCTTCAGCAGGAACTGCTTCAATCATTGAAGTTTCCAAGTAGTCATCAAAACGTAGACGAGTCTCGTGCTCAGACTTCAAATACCATAAGTATCCATTTGCTCCGTTCTCAGTTGTTACTTCAACCCATCCAATCTGAGCCATATCAGAACCTGATACTGCATACTTATCTTTTAAGATAATTGGAGAGTTTTCAAAGAAGATATCGTCAGCCTCTAAAGAGCCAAGCATTCCTTCTGTTCCTTTCTTGAACTCAGAACCATAGATAAATACAGTACACTTAGTTACTCCTCCTCCTGCAAAGTCTTGACCACCTGCTTCGTAGTAAGCTACGTCAAACTCATCATTAGCTAAGTCAACAGCAGTAACGATACCTTTGTTACTCCCGCCACTTGCGTTATCAATAACCATAACAGTCTGTCCTATTCGGATAGCAATACCATTGTTTGATGTAAATCCGGGAACACCTGTGTCACTAACAGTGATTGTAGCACTGTTAGCCGCTGCTGCTCCATCTGACTGACAGTCTACATACTTCGTGTGTAAACGTCCTTGTTCTGCCCATTTCACTAAGTCAGAGTTGGATGGCATCTCTGCGCCAACTAATCGTAGGAATGAACTAATTGTGCGATTTCCGTATCGCTCAAATTCTTTCTCGTAAGTATCCGGAAGATACTGATTCAAGAAATCAAAATTGGTTATGTAATTTGTTGCTGTTGGTACTTGTTGTGCCGACGGTTGCAAATCAAAACCGGGTGTGCTTTCTACTGCCATTTTTTCTTGTGCCTCCTATTTTATTTAGAGGACTTTGTTTGTTGTTTATAATCTTTTTATTTTTCTAATCTTTAAACCTCTACCATTTTCGGGGTTCAAAGACTTAACCTGCATTCCTCCCTTTGAAGTAACTTCGGGTGCTTTACGTTCAGACATATTAATGTTTTTCATCTTCTTGGTAACACCCTCCGTACCTGCAGATAAACCCTGCTCATAAAAGAACTTGGCATATCTTTCGGGATTCGAAGCTATAGCTAAAGCTTTATGAAACCCTGCAGCATCATTAATCAAACCGTTGTCATCAACGAACTTCTTCATAAAGTTATTCGTATCTAAGTTTCGTTTTTTTAAGTCGTCCACATTGTTTGGAGTATAAGTCAAAACTTGGTCTTCTCCTATCTTGAAATCAAAACCTTTGAAATCTGAGAACACCTCATCTGTCTTTTCCACGAACCATTCGCGTCTCCGCTTCTGTTCCTCTTCGTAGCTCTTTGCTTTTTTTATATATTGGTTGTATGCCTCACGCTCTTCTTTTTCACTTTCAGATTGTTCAACCGTACTTGACTCAAGGGGCCGCTTATACATCTCTTTCTGCTCATTGAAAAACTTTTTGGCTCGTCCAATCGCTTTTTTCTTTGCTAACTTTATTTTCTTAATATCTGTTTCATCGTCAACATCTACATCATACTTGAAGTCATCTAATAAAACATCTACATCGTCAGAATCTAATCCCTCTTCTGTAGAAAGAAAATAATTCTCTAGCAAACTTTTTTCGTCCATAGAATCGAAGTCTTGGTTTAATTTAACATAGTCTTCAATTCCACGTCCTGTTTTTTTCTTGTACTCAAAGTAAGCTGCAACATCTTCGGGTAGCTCTTCATTTGATTCTTTCTCATCAAACAACTGACCCACAGAGTCTATCTCCTTATCGTACCTATTCTTAATATATGAAAGAACGTCTTCCTCTTTTAACTCTGAGGACTGAGTTTGTGTTTCGCCTTGCGGCTGTATTGTTTCTTGCTCTTGTGGGGCGGTGGCACTCTCAGTGCTTGTATCCACTCCTTCCAAGTTAATTTCACTTCCTTTATTAGCTACCTCTGCTTTTGCTAATAATTCTTCTTCTACTTCCGCACGAGACTTCTGCTCTCCACCGGAAACTTCTTTTACTTTAATGTTCATTTAATTATATTTTTACAAAGTTAATAATAAATTTATTACATTTTATTTAACTATCTAGGCTCAAACTCTGCCATATCAAAACCATCAAGACTATCTTCGTTAGATTCAAATGTAACAGGAGGAAGGTTATTTTTCCTTTGGTCTATAAGCTTAGACTGCTCACTGTTCTGTTGACTTATACGGTCTGACTTTGCGGTCTCTCTTTGATTCTCTCTACTCTTTAGTGCATTCTCACTTATGTCTCTAAGCTGCATATTGAAATCAAACTCAGTCTGCATAAGCTCTCTCTTAAGCATTGCTTCATTCTTAAGCTTCTCAATCTCAAATGCTACCTCTGCTTGCTTAAGCTGCATTTTTCCCTGCAACTCTGCTTGCTGTTTCTGCATAGCAGTCTGAGCTGCCATCTGCTGTGATTGCATATTAAGCTGAGCCTGATGCTCATTCATTTCTTTTTTCTGCTTCTGTTCTTTTTCTTGCTTTTGAACTCTCTTTACTTTTAACAACTGATTTGCAAGTTTTATATTCTTGAGTTCTCTTATGTCAATAGCATCCTCAAGATTTATATCCTGCTTCTGTAATGCCATCTGTATGTTTTGTTCAAGCTTTGCTTGCTCTTCTTCGTCCGGACTTACATCAATAAATATACCGAAGTCATATATGTATAGGTCTGATATGTCTCCGAGTATACTCACGTTATACTTTCCTATTTTATTTACAAAATCGTCTTTAAAGTCTGCATACTCTAATATGTCAGCAACTCTATATGTCAATGCTTCAGATAGGCTTCTAAATAAATAAAGGCTCCCGTCAAGTATGTGTCTCGTTGCTGTGTTGGAGTTTAGTGCTGCAAGTTTCTGTAAGCCAACTAATGAATTAGGGTCCGGAGTAGATGCGTCTCTAGCTTCATTGAGACCTGTAACCGTCCTAATCATATTTAGGTAATGGTTATAGTTTGTTAAAAGCATCTGTGTCTTACTAGCACCCGACGACGACTGAAGCTCCTTGATAGGAACCTTACCTTGATTATAATCTCCGTCTTGAGTATAGCTTCTACCTATAACACTACCCGTTTGAAAATACATACGTAAAGCATCTTCGGGGTTATATGCCTGCCCTGTTCCTAAGTCAACCTCGTTTAACCCATCTGCATCTATATAAACACCGTCGGGTACAACTCTTGATATTACTTGTTGAAGCTTAAGGTGTGTCATCTGAATTAAATCAGCAAAAGGAATCATCCTCCTAACCAAAGATTCAATAACTCCCTTGTACATTCTTGGAGCCACAGCTACGTAATTAGGAAGTGCGTGTTGACTTGAAGACTTTGGTCTTACCATATTCTGAGCTAACTCCCACTTAAGGATAATGTTAGTACCCATAACCATAACACCATCATACCACACATCAATAGTCTTCTCAATCTTTTCAAACCTACCCTCTTCCATCATATCTACAGGAGGATTAAATTGGTCGTCTTTTTCTACTACTTTACTACCCCCGGTTTCAAGAATTTTTTTCTTGTAAACCATCTTCTTTGTGGTCTTGTAGTTAAAGTACATAACGGTTACGGTGTCTCTATAAAATATATCGTTCTCGTAATACTGAGCAACGTTATAATAGTTGTACCAATTTTGACTGTACTTGCCTATTTCTTCTAAATCTTCTTTTGTTAATGAAGGGTCTATCTTTAGTAGTTCTACAATAGGAAGAGTCTTTATTTCTCCCCAATAAAAACAATCTTTAAAGTGAGGGTCTTCAGTATAGCTATAGACCACGTTCGCAGGGTCAACATATTCAACCGCAACTCCCGAACCTTTTAAGAAGTTATGCTTAGCTATACTAACGCCTATTGTAGCTAAATCATAGTCACATCTTTTTCTTACATCTTGATAATGATTCTCTTCAAATATAGTGTTTATAGCCTCTTCTTCTGCTATCTCAATAGCAGGCTTATAGTTAAGCTGCATATATAAAGAAAGCTCTTCATCTGTATTAGGAAGTTCATCGGGTTCTATAATAAAAGGATTGGCTCCTGTTTTGTCTTTTATAATATTAAGAGTTTCTTTGGCAACCATCTGCCCCTCTATCATATCTTGATACTTGCTTCTCTTTGATTGTGACAATGCGTCTTGAGAATAAGCCTTTACCTTAAACAATCTATCAGACATCCCATTAACAACGATGTCAACAAACTTAGGTATAACAGGCACAGGTGTCCAATCTAAGTTTAGATAAGATAAGTCACCATCAATAGCAAGCTCGTTCTTGTATTTAGCAACAGACTGTTCGCCTCGTGCATATAATCTTAGCTTGTTAAAGTCTCTCCATTGACTATAAAATCTGCATTGTTGCCCATCTTTCTTAAACCATTCGTACTGAATTGCTTGTCCAATCTGTAATCCAAATTCTTCGGTAGCTTTCTCGGCATCCGATACGAATTGACTTGGGAAACCTGCAGATGAAATATTTATTTTTACGTCTTTCATCTGATTATTTCACTTAATGTTCCTGTGTTACTATACCTTGCAAAGTTAACTTTTATTTTTGACTCTTTTTTCTGTGGAGTGTATAGATGTTTCTGACACGCCATTATTGCAAGTCCCGAACTTATAGAAGCATCATACTTAGTTCTGTTGTTTATATCAAACTTTGCCCAATCTTCCAATGTTCTAACAAATGGCATTGTACCCATAGCATCATTATCCCTAAAAGTTCCGTCCATATCCATACCCACGTACTTCTCTATGTATGACTCAATAGCAGAGGCGTGAGCCTGCTTTACATCCTCACTTGTGTTAGGTATACCTCCGAGTTCTTTTTCAGTCTTAGAGAGCTTCGTATAAGTCTTGTCGGGTCTGTTCATACAGAACCCCCTATATCCTCTATTCTTAAAGTGATATAGTAGTCTTGGTTTGTTGTTCTCTATAAGTATAGGCATTCCATAAAATATACAAGCCATTAGAACTTCTTCATAAAAAATCTCTGCAGTCTGAGGTCTTGCTACATACTCAAGAAAAAACTCATTAGAAGGAGCATCTTCCATACTAAACTTAGTTAATCCGTGAAGCGCACCATTTGAACCGCCGCCTCCAACTACTCCTGATATATCATAAGAGTCACAACCAAATGCCCCCATATGTTCATTCCCCGGATACTTGACTCCGTTCTTAACAGAAAATCTATTGTTTAACCCCTTCCTCGGTGTCCAAGACACTTTAAATCTACCGCGATTATCGGGGCTAAATATAACATCAGTATCTTTTATACCGTCTCTCCAATGAAAAGAACCCCTTGTTATGTGATGCTCCTTTATCATTGAATCATTATAGTCTATCTGTTGATATATCTTCGTAAGGTTAAATAAAGATTCTTTACTTTCATCCCTAAATGCGTGAGACTCAGTTCGTGGAAACTGACGATAAAACTCATTTAGTGCATCGGGGTCGTTCTTTAAAGACTCTACCTCTGCTTCCCAATAGTCTATCGCTCCATTTGAAATCATTTCATTATCAACGCCTAACACTTCTACCGGAGGTTTTCTAAAAACAGGCATACCGTACCTATCAATAAATCCTTCCATATTCCATTCCATAGGGATAAACAACGAATACATTCCGCTCTTCGTTTGACCGTTAGCATTTCGTGTTGAAAGCCTTGAGTCTTCGTAAAGTTTTTTAAAGTTTCCACCCCCTTTTGCCAAAGCATTTGATGTAGAGCCCATCATACACTTACCTATAATCTTACTACCTAAACGTAAACACGTTTTTGTTACTCGCCAATTATTAAGTATGTTGTTTGGTTTAATCCATTTTCCACTTTCATCGTGTATCAGTAGTAACAATTTTTCACCATCATAGCTGTTGTCATCTGTGTTCTTCCAATCTATTGTTGTGTCGAGTCCTTGCATCTCATTCTCAGACACCTCGTACATATTCTTCTTTGTAATCTTGGATGCAGGAATCCTAAACGCTAGTTCTGTTTTAGGCTTGTCCATACCATCTTGTATAGGCTTAAAGAAAAAAGGATAGTTGTTTACTACAGGCACAACCTTATCTGTAAACATCTTCTTGGCATCTGCGCCTGTTTTGGATAAGATTCCTATCCTTGAATCTTTAGATATAGTACCTATGTTTGCACACTCCTCTGAACCCATATAAGAAAATCCGGAACGTCTTATCTTTAAATAGTCCATACCAAAGCTTCTACTGTCAGCTTTACAGGCTTCCCAAAATAAATATAGTATTCTGTTAGCTTCTCTATAGTCGGGGTATCCAATATCAATCTTGGTCCACTGAAGATACATATAGTGACCTCCGGTTATGTAAGTTTTTTTTCCGTTATTTATAAACCAACACCCCTCTTCTCTTCTATTGAACTCTTCCTCTATGTAATCAACCCATCTGTTCTTAAAGGTTGCGTGCTGTTCATTCCACTGAAATATAGATTGTATTTTTTTAAGGTCTTTTGGTATATCTATTCTCTCCCAATACTGTTCTGATTTTTTTGAGTGTCGTTGAGGACACTCTTTAGGAGGTCTAGGTAAAGCAATAGCAAGACCCTGCACTTCAACTATCTCACCTATCTCACCTGTCTTTGATATAACAACTACGTCATACTTCGAATCATACCCATACCTCCAACTGCCACTCTTGTTTTTGTTGGTCAAAACAGTCTTTGGGATGTAATCCTCTAAGACCCTGTATAGATTATCCTGCGTGTCTTTCTGCAAAACCTTGCTTTGAATTGTTATTATTTTTTCCGCTCTTAGTTAACTCTAAAGCTTCCTTCTCTGTTTCGATTCTACTTAGAATTTCAAAGGCATCGAATATGGCAAGCTTCTTTGTTGCTGCTGCGTTCTTTAACCTATCTGCTGCAAGCTCGTCTTCAGAGTCGTATCTTATTATCTCCTCTTTAGCGACCTTTATAAGCTGCTGAACAGCTATACTTCCTGCCTTAATAATATTTTCTTTTAGTTCTGTAGGTGTCATACAAGCATTGTTATTTGATGGTCATACATTCTGTAAAGTTTTTCACCATCTACATTAAATTCATATTCACTATCCGGCTTAAAACTAATTCTATCACCCGGTTTTACACCTTTACTTAGAAGGTATGTATTAGGGTACTTCATTTCTCCTACTAAAGGCTCCTCACTAAATGGTTTAAATATGTAAGACTCTTCTGTTGGAACAGGTTTTACAAAGCAGTATCTGTCATATGGATTCCAACCGTTTTCATTCTTGTACATATAGAATTGGTCCGGGTCCACAAGAAACATATCATCCTTTAAAAAACTTTTCCCACTCTGTCTACTCCCTTTCATATCGTTGTAGAACTTAAATACATTATGGTGTACTAAAAGTGTGTCTCCTTTTTTAATTTCTCCCGTATAAGATAATGGAGTTGATAATACTTCTGCATACCTGTTAGAAAAATTATGGTCCTCTTCCGATGTGCTTATGATTAAATCAACACCTGCAACATCTTTAGTATTGTCGTATCGTTTTCCTTTTGATGGGGTTACTATGAACTGAGTTGGTGATTTCAAAAATTTATATTATATTCTATTGTTATAGGAAGATTAGAATTAAACTCTTTCCAAAGCACAACCATATCTCCTTTTGTTTCTTCTATATAAATTTTATAAGAAGAATTTGTTGAGTTGAACTTTACTAAGTGTATCACATAGCTACCTCCTAAAACCTCCTGCCCTATTATGTAGTGCATTGCAGCCTTAAAATCTGTACCTATTGATATTTTTCTAATATCCACTTTTATTAAATTTAATTTTTATAAAGCCTGCCCATTGCTGCAATACCAATCCGTACCATCACTTACGCAGGTGGTTGTAGAATAAAGTATTGTTGGTAATGGTTTAGTTGAAACACCATTAATTAACGCCCCACCATTAGCTCCTATATTTGCAGCAGTAGTAGTCGATTTTCTAACTAAAACAACTTTCTTTCCTGCTACGTTTAGTGTTGAATCTAAGTAAATTGTACCTGACCCCGATGTTGCACTATAAAATATTACATCTGCATTTGCTGAAGGGTCACCCGCAGCATCTACTGTAGTAGTAGAGGATAATAGTTCAGACTGCCAAGTTAGTTTACCGCTTGCGTTTGAAACAAGAATCTGACCGTCACCACCTAAAGTGTTTGTGGAATCCTTTACCGCTGCCTGCAATCGTATTGATGACCCCGTTAAAAAACCGAACTCCCCAACACTAAATAAATAGCCCCCTGTGTGTTCTACATCTCCTGTAATATCTTGGTCCCCTACCTGTTGAATATTACCCGTAAGAATTATATCTCCTGTCTGCTCTATGTTTCCTATAAGCTCTATGTCACCCGCAGTAATTTCTATATTACCTGTTTGCTCTATGTTTCCTATAAGCTGTATATTACCTGTAAGATTAATGTCATTAGTAGCTGTGTTACCTATAGCTAATACTTGCTCAAGATTCTGATTCGTAAGTCCCGAACCAAAAACAAGCTGACCACTTGCATTACAAACAAGAGTCTCACCGTTGGTGCCAAGAGCGCCATTGAAGTCTCTTACTGTACCTCCCAAGCTTAAAGCTCCTCCTGTTATACTGAAGTTACCTGTCTGCGTAATGTCTCCTGTGAGTATTATACTCTGAGTAGCTGTGTTACCTGCATCAAGTACATTCTGCAAAGTAATATTAGATTGGAACAATGCGAGAAGGTCACTAATTAAAAAGTTCTTAGTAACGTTAACAGGTGTTCCTGCTACCTCAGTTCCAATAAATTTATCCGATAGTGTTACCGGACTTGCATTTGTGTATGTACTTATTCTTGCCATCTTTATTTTTTGTTTTCAGTAACCTCTCCTGTCTGAACATTTATAACGGAGTCGGCTCCATATTTATCTATAAGCTTCTGCTCGTGCTTACCGAAGTCCTGCTTCAAGACATCAATCGTCTTTAGAAGTTGGTGCTTGTTAAGCTCTAAATCTGCTAAGGCAAGTTTTGCCTTCTGAAACTCACCCTGCATCTCACGGATGGTCTCTAATTCTTTTTCATTAAGTTTCATTGTATTAGATTTTATTTGCTACAAAGATAGGAATTATTTCTTTCTTGTCTTCTCAATGGTTCTACCGCCAAAATATGCGGCTATAACCGTAAGTAACAATATCTCTAGTAGGCTCACCCAATTATCTTCTACCTTAAAGTCAAGCTGTCCTGCATCAATAAATATTAACAGCATCGTGTTGAAAATTAAGAACATCAACACCAATGGACGAACATTCTTTGACAGCCAAGAGTCAGAACCCATATCTGACTTCCACCTCTCGGTGACGTTCTTCTGCATATCAGCCTCAGCATTGATAAGTATCTCTGACATCTCCTTCTCGAACTGAGCCTTCTCATCTTTGGTTCTAATGAACTTGTCTACAACCCCTCCGACCTGCTCAACAACCCCCGAACCTTTTCCAAATAGTCTTGCTAATATTTCTTTCATTTATTTTTATTTGATTTTCTTTCTTCTTTCTTTTTTTTACGGTAAGCCTTCATAGCTTCTCTTTTGTCCTTACCCTTTTTCCAAGAACCTGCTGCGAATCTCTCAGCGCGTTTTTCTTTTTTAAATTCAAAGACTTCGCCACGTTCAATAGCCTGTTTGTATGTTTGTCTTTCATACTTACCTCCTTTACCTGTAGGGGCAATAGAAGGATTAACAGTGTATACTTTCTTACCTCTTTTCTTGCTTTCACTCTTGTCTTCTCCAAATTCCATCTTGTGCGTAGACACCGTATTGTCAGAGTTTTTTTGAATACCCTTTCCTTTCCTGAGGTCTTGAGCTTTTTTCTTTCTTCTTCTTTTTATAAAATCTGTCATTCTTTCTCTATTTTGTTTATCATTTCAATGTGAGACTTTGCGATGCGGTCCCTACCTTCCTCACCAAGAAGTAGTGTCTTGCACTCTCTCTCGTTTGTCATAAAGAAGTTCTCAGATAGTATAGCAGGCATAGCAGTGTGTATAAGCACATAGAAGTTTGACTCCTTGTCAACATCGCCATCCCTTGTGTCCTTACGCATCTTGTAGTTAGGGAACTCTTTCTCTACCTGTTCGTATAGCACCGTTGCGATATGGTCTGACTGAGTTTCTCCCGGAGATGTATACACCTCCCAACCATTTGCCGACTCATCACTGAATCCATTTGCGTGTACGCTAACATATATACAGGGCTTATCTGACTCACGATAAACCTCATTAGCCATCTTTACCCTTGTGGATAGAGATACATCCTCATTGGTGTTAACCAAGTTTATATACTCGATGTTATTCTTATCGCAGTATGCTGCAATCCTATCTACAATAGCACGATTAAACTCACCCTCAAAGAGCTGAGTACCATCTGACCAAATAGGACTACGCTTTCCGGGTGTCTGATAGACACCATCAATAATTCCACCGTGACCATTATCAAGAATCCAAATGTACTTTGAATCACTCTTGATTTCTTGGTGACAGCATCTACATACCTTTGCCATAATCTATTGGAGTTCATAGAGACGGTCATCCATTATTTGAAGTTGTCCCTTTATTTCTGTGATTTCCTCCTTAATGAACTGTAGTTCATTTGAGGTTTTTATTACCGCCTCCTTAACCTCTCGGTCTTGAACGGGTAGTTGTTTAGCTTCTTCGATTTGAGACTGAAGGGAGAAGTACATACTTACAAAAGTTGTGACTAGACCCACAATAAAAATAAAATTCTTTGGGGTTAATTTAATCTTTGTGCTCTCACTAATCGTCTCCATCGCTAACTATTTCATAATTTATTTTAACATCCACCGATGAGGTGGAATAGAATCTTACCACAGTGCAACAATATTTGTAGGGCTTCCTGTTGCCCAAACCTTTAACACTTGCACAGGCATAAAGCTTCCTGCAAGAACACCGTTAAATGTGACAACATCACCTCCTGCGGTTGTTACTTTAATGTTTCCCGCTGCTCCAACATAAAGAACACATCCTAAATTAGCATTTTGTTTTCTGAATATTTTATATGATGTTGTTGTTGGAACTGCTACAGTAACACTTAACTGAGTTGCACTATCTACTGCCGTGACTGTAGCAGCAACATTTCCTGCATAAACAATATCTCCAATATTTATTCTTTTATTAATAAAATCTCCCGAAGAGTCTATAAGCTTTAATGCAGCAGCAGAAGTTGTTGTGCTGCTTACTGAAAGAACTGCAGGATTAGGAATGTTTATACTATCACTTGGTATTACTTCTAAGGCTGTTGAAGCCTGTAATTTTTGATAAGCCATCTTTGTCTTTTTGTATACCTACAAAGATAGCATTATTTTTTTATATGTATAAACACCTACTACTCTTCGACAGGTATAGGCTCTGACCATTCAGCACTTGCCATAAGCGTTAAGGCTTGTTCGTGTGTCAAAGTTTGTAAAGG